>OHEL01001060.1_pt1 | contig 13127 bp, 13 predicted proteins | sample 1567251 | NCBI WGS metagenome assembly OHEL01 (sample SAMEA3879601, study PRJEB24766) | human gut metagenome | biome: human-associated habitat; feature: feces | place: USA | collected 1985/1987
GTCCATGCTGAATACCCTTTCTGTAAACGATGGAAAAACCAATCAGCATAGAATGCCGGAATGTCGGTACTCCTACTTGCAGAAATAATGAGGGGAGTCTGCGCTTTTACAGGTAATCCATTAATAATAATGTCTGTACATTGCCACGTTGCCATAATACATTAGAATCTTTTGAATATTTCGTTTATCTTTTTTGTTTCGTTTTTCTCCTGCTCTTGGCATATCCTTGCCACACTCATGAGTAAACTTAGAGGCAGCCTATATATGCCTTCACTCTTCAAATGGATACGTTTCGTCGTAGATTTCACTTAGAGAACGGTCGTTGAAAAACCAGTGCGGTGTGGGCTGTATATGCTTGACCTTATATCCTTTTAGCTTAGCAGAAAGCGCACTAATAGAAGTTTCTTCTCCTTCATAACACACTTTACGCTCTGAAAGAACGGTAACAGAAATTGATGGGTCATCTTTCCATATGAGAATATCGCCTTTCTGCAACCCCATCTCATAGAAGTTGAGTGGTGGACGTTTGGCTTGTGCTTTTGTGCTGGCAGCTTTATCCTCATCGGTGAGGTCATTCTGTATCTCATCCGTCACTTCTTCCGTCACATCTTCATGATGAAAAAGCTCGAGGATGGCTTGTGCCTGCTCCACGTTGATACGGAAGAACTCACGGTTCTGGTTGATGCGCTGAGGGTCAAAGGCTTTATGAAGGGCTTTTTCAATTTTGAGACAATCACTTTTTTTGACCTTGCACGCAAATTTACACTCAAACGGAATGGGAACTCCTGTGGTATATAGTTCCTTCATCCGTTTATCAATGCCTTCCTGTGTGGTCATGCCTATTTTTACAAGTCCTGGCATCACAGGGTTTGTCAGAAGATAAACTATTCCGTATTCCATATCGTTGTTTTTTTAGAGACTATTGTACAGTTTGTCTTTGTTTATAATGAAATCAAGAACTCTTTCAAATTCGCACATCAGTATGTTGCCGTTCTTGTTAGTGAATATATGTGAGTTCATTTTTTACTTCTCCTATATTTTTGATTACTGGCATTGGGATGCTCTGGATTGGTCATTTCGAGATAGCCAGCCTCGATTAGTGACATGATGTATGTCTGAATATTCTTACTATGGTATGTCACACCTACCCTTTCAAGAATTTCTTTGCTGCTACGTGGCACACTGCAGAAGTTTACTATATCCCTCTGCTTATTTGTTATTTTAGGACGTATAGTGTCAGAGTCTGCATTGAAAGTGTCAGAGTCGGTATCTAAGTCGGTGTCAGAGTATCTAAGTTTGGTGTCAGAGTCCGCATTAAAAGTGTCAGAGTCGGTATCTAAGTCGGTGTCAGAGTCTACATTGGGTTGATTACTTATCTGCCTATTTATAGTAATCACGAACTCATTAGTCCTGTCATTATTGGTGAACGAGACATTCACGTCCTCCGACAAGGCACGAAGCATACCACTACCTGCTCCTGTGTAGGGAAGCAGGTGGATGGCATTTGTGAATAGGAACATATTACGTGGCATGGATGTGCCTATAACAATATCATCTACGGTAAGTCCATTAGGGAGAATTCCGGGGCTGTGTATCTCCACCCTGTCATCAAAAATGAATATGCGGATTGGGGCTGTCGCATTCAGCGATCGATGCACTAAAGCATTTACGGTGAACTCAACAAGGCTGGTGTAAGGAATCTCCAACACGCCTTGCGAGTTAAACTCATTCCCAACCTGTATATGACGCAAGTTCCGGGTGAAGAAATCCATAATAGTCTCAAACTGATGAAGCAGATTGCCCTCAATATCGGCATCGTTCACCTTGTCGCGAAATTGAGTACCGCCAAGATTGTTGCCTACAAAGCAAATACATTTTGCAGTCATCATTGGAAGCCAACGTTGGGTGTACTTGCCAAACAATAACATCGCGGCCACTGTGATTTTACCATCGGGACGAATAAAACGCAGGTTACGTAACAGTTTCTCTCCATTGTGCCCACTGGCAATAGCAGAACAGACGGTATCTAAAGAGGCTTCGCGAAATGCGTCGCCCACCAAGCCTTTTCTTGCTAACACCTTATCAAACTTGTTACTAAGGAAGGTTTTGATGGTACCCTCGTCTAAATCTTTGATGGTAGCATCTCTTACTCCTGCTTCATCTGGCGAAAAGCTGCCACAGTCAGTCATCATCTCGGCAAGCTCGGCATTATCGAACACTTTGCGCTTGTCGGCACCGTTCTTCACCCACACAATTCCCCGATTGTCATGGTAGGGCTTATTCAATCCTTCCTTAATATGAGCCACAACAAGGCTTCCGCCATCCACAGAAATTGTTTCCACATCAACAAGGATGGCAGGAACAACATTCTCAGATGCGATATTGCTAAGTGTATTGGTGGTTTCCTGTACTTCCAAATAGGACAAAGGATTGATGTTTCCGGTTTTATCTACCGCACCAACAACCAACGTGCCACCACGTGCATTACTGAAAGCCACCAGTTCGCAACCGATGTCATAGTTGTCAAGGAGCCGTTCTTTGAACTGCACCTTACTGACCTCGCCAAGTATTATCTGTTGGATAATATCTATTTCCTTCATTGTTCAAATGTTTTTGGTTGAGCAGTCTACCTGCATCAATATTCAAAGCCTCTGCTATACGTAGGAGGTTTCTTGCGTCTGGCTGCATAGTGTTCGTCCCATTTGGAGACAGTAGCCCTGTCTTTTCCTAATTGTTCTGCCAGCCACTTACTACTTTTTTGTTCTTCGGCAAGTACAGGAAAAGCCACACAGTTTTGCTTCTGAAAACTGCTTCATCTCACCTATCCTTTTTGTCGGTTATCAAATACTTAAGGTCTACTTGTAATATCTCAGCGATCAGTTGCAAAGTATCTAAATTAGGCTGAATCCGATTACAAGCATAGGCATTGACCATACTAAAACTTTTATCAAGTCTCTTTGCCAGCCATGTTTGAGAAATACCTTTTTCGGATAAAACAGCCTTAATTCTATTCAACTTCATTCTTTAATGTAATTTTATTGCGCAAATATAGTGAATTATATTCAACAAACCAGTTTGTTTTATTATATTTGCAGCATTAATAATGATTTTAATACACCAGTAATATGCAATCAACCGTAGCATTCATATCTCATAGAAGTACTCATAAGGATTTTGTTAGAAAAATAGTTGACACAGTAAAACGAGACAATTGCATTGTTGACGAGTTCGATTTTTATCCAGCGACAAAAACGGTAGATGAAATAGTTAGAAATCTAAACTTTGCGCCGATTTTTGTATTACTAATTTCTAAAGATGCCCTTGAGTCTGATTGGATTAAATTAGAAATGTCAAAAGCTCGACAACTTTATGACACAGGTGTTATTAGAGAGTTTATGCCTTTTATAATTGAAGAAGGAGTAAAGTTAGAAGAGTTACCTTCATGGATGACTCGTGACTGGAGTTTAAATATAAAAACAATAACATCCCCCAAAATTATAGGTCAGTTTATTATTGAAACACAACGAAAAATTCGTTGTGTCGGGAATAATGCATATGGCAATTGGATAAATACGTTTATTGGCCGTAGTAATGAATTAGATGAGTTTCAAAGAGCGATGTACGACAGTGTGTATATGCCTCATCGTTCTTTAATTGTCTCGGGAAAACCGGGAAGTGGGCGTACTAGATTTATCCAAAAATGTATTCAGGACAGTAGCGGACTATCATTTATCCCTGAAGGATTTCAGATAAAACTACCTCAAAAAACATATTTAGACAACTTTATACTTCAATTGCACGAAGGCTTGGGCTTTAGTAAAGCATCATATGAGGATATTCTTAAATTAGATCATGAACATCAAATTACTAAATGTGTATCTTATATTAATCAGATAATCAACGCTCATTCATTCTTACTAATTGAAGATGAGATGAGTTTTGTATCATATGACGGAACTATTTCTGAATGGGGTAAAGAAATTATATCCCATCCTGCCATGATAGACTCGTTAAAGATATTTATAAGTAGTAGGGTTAAGCCTAGATATTCTGAGTTGAGAGCATATCCCCAGATAATTCATATAAATCTTTCTGGGTTTACAAAAGATGAACGCAAACGTCTTTTTGTAAATTGCTGTCGTTATTATAATGTTCAACTAAATGATAGTGATGTCGATTTTTTTGTGGATCGTCTTCAGTCCTCTCCCCAACAACTAGAACAGGCAGTTCGAGAAATTAAAGATAAGAACGTAAGATTTGCTAAGAAAGACATTAAAAACCTGATTGCAATAGGAGATGAAGTCTTTTCCAGAGTTATTAGTTGGTTTAAAGGAAATGAGACTGCTCTTACTTTAGCAAAAGTGCTTGCTGAAGTTGATATGATCAGTTTCGATTTACTCGAACAATTATATGAGGAAGATTATCCTAAAATAGAACAGCTCGTAAATAATTTTGAATCTTTGTCTATTTTAGATTTTTACGGTCCTGGAGGCAATAATATTAGTTTGGACGGTGGCGTTTCAGATTATATACGTAGAAGTAAATTAGATTTAGATCCTATAATGAAAACCCGTATTGAAGAAATAATCTTCAATAAAATAGATACGGCAGAAGATGATCTAGGAGAATTATCAATATTTTTACATGACTTGCGGAAGCAGTTGCTGTCTGGCAAAGGTTTTGCGTATGTCATGCCGTCTATCGTTATAAGTACAGTCATTGATCTTTATAATCAGGGTAGCTATGATTCAGTAAAAGATATTTGTTTGCATGCTTTGGAACATTGTTCAAGTTATACAGAGGAACCTCTGCAAGAATTGTACTATAGGTTGTGCCAAGTTTTAGCTCGTATGAAAGATAGAGATTTCTTTACATACATTGACAAAATTAAAGATAAAGGTAGTAAAGATTTTCTGTATGGATTTTACTATCGCTATAAAGAGGACTATTCCAAGGCCGAGGAGTATCTCCTTAAGGCTTTAGATTTTAATTCTAATATGCAAATTGCAAGACGAGAGTTAGTGAATGTTTATCTGAATCAAGAAAAATATACTAAAGCCCTTCCTTTGGCAAAAGAGAATTATAATCGTAAATCGACCAATTCTTATCACATAGAAGCATATTTTCGTTGTCTATTAAATCATTATCCTTGGAATACAGAAACTGAAGATACACTTAATCGCCTCCTTAAGGAGATGGAAGAGAATTTTAGTAAACGTAAGGATGAACTTTTAGCATCAATGCAATTAGAATACTTTATTAAATCTAGAAACCACACTAAGGAAGAAATAAAAGAAAAGATACAGGAAACGTTAATTGTTTATCCTAACTCGCCCCAAGTTTATAGAATTAAAGAAGAATTCGAAAGAGACAAAAGTAGATTTTGTAAAAGTTGTAATTGCTAAGTCTATGATTTAAAGACAGGAAGCTAAAGATGACATTTTAGTATAGGTTTGTCGCAAAAAAACTGTTTTGCGACAAAATATAGCCTATACAAACAGATATAAACGAGAATAATTACAACAGTTCTTTTCAAACCTGCGTAAACAATGCGTAAACAAACGGTTTCAGTTAGGGGGATTTAGTGAGTTTCATAGGAGATAGCTAAATTCGTAATTGTTTGATACACAGTAAATATTGAGAAAACTGACCATCGCAGAATATCACTTTGTCGTTCTCATAATCTGGAGGTCCCTGGTTCAAGCCCAGGCTGGTCCACAAACTAAAAGGCTCATCTCTAACGAGATAGAGCCTTTTTTGTTTGCATACCCTCCAGATATAAATCTGTTGCTCTTGGTTGATTTACTCCTAATTTAAGCAGATGTTGACTAATTGTTGACTAATTAAAATAGAGCTAATATGCTGACTATTAAAGCTGAGATTAAAAGGAGTGAACTAAAAGTTGACGGAACTTATAACGTCAAGATTAGATTCACATTAGACCGCAAGGTAAAACGCTTATCCACCAACCTGTTTGTAACTCAACAAGACCTAACTAAATCCCTCAAATTCAAAGAGGACACTTCCATTAAGAGAGAGATAGATAGGCTTGTTCTCTATTATAGGGAACAGTGTCTAAAACTGCAATTAGACCAAAATCATTATTCATTGGATGAGATAATTGAGTTCCTAAACGGAGAGCAAGAGAAGGCAACAGATTTATATCTGGAGGATCTGCAAACAAAAAAGGCTGTATTCCGTTAGGAATCAGCCTTTTAGATTGTGGACCAGCCTGGGCTTGAACCAGGGACCTCCAGATTATGAGTCGCAAATACTTGATTTTTAATTATTTATATTCTATTTCTTTTCATGTCCATACCTCTTGATTTCCAAGCCCAAAGATAATATTTCCTTTTCAAATAATATCTCTTGTTTTCTTCTATTTTCTTGAGATGTGTGCAAATTGTGTGCAATTAGATTTGTACGGTAATATTGGGTTATATCAATAATAGGAAGCTTGTCATCTTATATAAAACTCGAAGACCTCCCCGGGTGCGCTATTCAAATGGGAAGCGTGGGAGGTCATATTAATTGCAAATATACTAAATGTATTTGAATATTCTATCTTATCTCTCTTGATATTGAGCTTTTAATAGAATAAAAATTAATATCATGCTGATAAAATCCTAAAACAATAGCCTCATTGATATTATGTTGATGAGCAAATTGTTTTATTTTCATTTGCATTGCATGTGGAGAAATCATGGAATGTTGTTTGAGGAATGTATTCCATAAGTCTTTACCAATTAAAGAGCACTTGGCGAATTTGTTTGCTTCTTCCTCGCATTTATTTATTTCAGCTCCTTCTATGGCAATGTATTTCTGTTCTCTATTGTTAATAAGATGCATATAAACATGGTATATCTCATGCAATAAAGCGAAAGCATAATTATCGATTTTGTTTAATCGTAATGTTAATACAATGGTCGGATTTTTTCCTTGCCAAAAAGAAAATCCATCAATCGGTGTTTTGTCGAATTTAGACACTATAATAAATTTAATTCCATATCGTGACAGAATTTCTTTTGTCTTATCAATAGTGTTTATGTTTACAACAAACATTTGATTCAATTCCTGCACAAGTCTTTCTAAACTGTTTTCATCAAAATCGGCAACATCCGGCATTTGTGAACTTTGATAGAAAGCAAAATGTTTCCATGAGAAAATGTTAATGGGGTCGCTCTTTAAACATTCAGATTTCTTAAAATAAGAAAGTTCCTTTTCTGAAGAAAACGAAGCTATTAGTTCTTCAACTGAAGTTACGCCGAAAATTGAATATATTATTTTTATGTTTTCTGATATTTTCGTTCCAATAACATTTAATTTCTCGAAATATTTGACAGAACAATATTGAGAAATTACTTTCCATATCTCAATATTCTTTTTTCGTTCTACTATTTTCTTATTTATATTTGCTTGGTCTATATCATATTGATTTTGTAATGATAACCAATATGAAGCATCTATTCCTAAAATTTCCTGTAGCAAAACAGCAACTTCAGGAGTTACAGCACGACGTCCCTTTATAATATCATTGAGTACGGAAGTAGGCATGCTCATAAGTGAAGCCAATTCTTTTTGCTTCATTTCTCTTGCATCTAATTCATCCTTAATGATTTCACCCGGATGAATGGCTATACAAGGTACGCAATCGTTTAATTTGATTTTAGTCGCCATAATGGTTGGATATTTCTATTAATTCTATTTCAGTAATTATCAATGAACCGTCTATTGTGGAACTTTGAAATATTAATCTCCAACGTCCGGTACATCTAACCGATTCAAAGTCTTTTAAGTCACCTTTCAATCGTTCATAATGCAGACTTCCGATTCTGAATAAATCTTCTATTCTTGTGGCTGCTTTTAGATGATTATATGCTTTTATATAACCTTTGATTACATCCTTAGGAAGTCTCTTGTATCTTTTGTCATTGGTGCAACCCTCTTCCAATAACTCAATTAGTGCTTCATCTTCTGTATAGATATTCATGCAATTCGTTATCTTTCTGCAAAGATAAGTATTTTATTCTTTATGATAATATATATCATAGAATAAATTATCAAATTTGATAATTACATGATATTGTTTTTCAAATAAACAATAAAAAAGGATATATTGTTTCGTGAAAAACATCTTTTCAAAATTATTGGTGTGTTAATGATTGGCAAACCATTTAATTCAATTAATATGCTGCACTTATTCTATTTTCTATGTTTATTTTGTGCTCGGAATCTTCAAACATAATTTGAAAATCAATGCGAACTCTTTAAAATAGAAGAAGCGGATTCAATGGCTTTGAATGTTTAACTTTTATTATCTATTTATCGATAGCTGTATTTTTCCGACTTTTAGTGATACTTCTCAATAATGTTCTTGAAATGAGCGAAGCGTATAATTCTTATTTACAGACTAATATATATACTATGTTTTGCTATTATCGTTTTAAACCGTTTGAAACTAATGTCTAAACTACTCAAAACCAATATTCAAAAGGCTTCAAAACGTTTATATTTCCATTCAAATGAGGATATATAGACTATCGTAAGCAATTCCGCTTGCGGGTAATCACTAAAACCATGTATAATTTTTCAAAAGACGGTATCGTAGTCTCTACGGTACTTGATGCACGTACTGCCAACAAAGAAGGCAAATATCCTATTAAAATCAAGGTTTATTATCAAAGAAAGCCCAAGTATTATTCTATTGGTATCTGCATGACGAAAGAAGAATGGAACAAACTCCCGGATAGCAAATCTTCTGAAAGCAAAAAAATCAGACAAGCCATTGAAAGTAGTTTTTCTTTAGTCTGTATGAATGTTGAAGCTTTGGCAGAGAAAGGAACATTCTCTTTCAATACGCTCAATTTACGTTTGGGAAAAGCTACCGGTGATACTCTGAACAGTGCCATACGAGCTAAGATTGAGGAACTGAAAAACGAAGAAAGAATCGGGACAATGCAGTTCTATCAAACTACATTGGTAATGGTTGAGGAAGTCGGCGGCAAAGATATTCCATTTAGTACTGTTACGGTTGAATGGTTACAAAAATGCGAAAGACTTTGGTCGAAAACGAGAAGTATTTCTACAATCGGTATGCACATGAGAAATATCCGTACTTTGATGAATGAAGCCAAGAGAGCCGACGTTATCAAAGAATCGCAATACCCATTCGGAAAAGGTCTGTTCGAGATAAAGACCGGTATTGGAAGAAAGAAAGGATTGACAAAGAAACAGTTGAAGGCCATTTTCGATTATAAGAGTGAAAATGAAACCACTAACAGATATAAAGACCTCTGGATATTCATTTACTTGTGCAACGGTATCAATCCGACAGACATGCTGAAATTGAAGTTCTCGGATATTGTGGACGGTGAAATATGTTTTGTGAGACAGAAAACAGAGCGCACGACAAAGAATAGGAAAGAGATACGTGCGGTTGTTTCTTCCCAATTACAGACAATAATTGACAAGTGGGGAAACAAGCCGTTACCCGATAATTACATATTTCCTTATATGAAAGGGCATGAAACGGCTATAGAGCGTAAAGCGATTGTACGCGATGTTGTCAAGCGAATCAACAAACGTATGAAGTTGATAGGTGAAGAATTGGGTATCGGCAATATCACCACATACACCGCAAGACATTCATACGCTACCGTATTGAAACGAAGCGGAGCCAATATCTCTTATATAAGTGAATCCTTAGGACATACCGACTTGAGGACTACGGAAGCATATCTGGCGAGTTTCGAGAAAGAGGAGCGTGCTAAGAACACTAACCTTTTGACCTCGTTTTTGTAGCCTATATAGCCTATATGAGGCTCTTCTTACTTTCCTGCCCGGTAATTCTATTCATAAAGGAAACCGGGCTTTCTTTATGCAAAATTACCGGTGCGAGAGCTTAATTCAGGTTAAGAATATAGTTAAAATACCTTTTTCTTTTATATTCCGACAAAAAAGAGGATATATGTAATGTCCGATGATTCATGTATTCGGAGTATTACTAAATTCAAAAATAAATAAAGTTATGGCACGAAAGAAAAAAGTAGAAGAAGAACAACCGGTGACTGCCGAAGTTGTAGAGACTAAAAAGAAATCTTCAAAGAAAGCACCAAAGACTAAAATGTCTGCTCAAAAAGAAAGCATACAGGAAACCGGTGTTCAAGAGCCGATTGTCAAAGAAGAAAATACGAAAGATTCTTTTAAAGACAAAGATTATACAATCGATGAGCTTATAGATATGTTAGGGCCGGATATTGATTGTGAGGATGATACAGAGTTTTCATTAACGGAAAATACTTCTTCACAAGAACAGGAATACACAATAGAGGATATGCTTTCCGCATTGGACGAGTCAATCGATGATGACGATGAAGAATGTGTTTCAGATGAAATACTTGATAAATTCGACAAGACACTCGAAGAAAAAGGTTTGGGCGATGATTATTTTCGGAAGAAAGAAGAACGGCTTAAAGAAATGGATCTGGAGCATGAACTTCACGAATTCGCCATTGATGAAATGCTGAATGAATAAGAATATCTAATTTTGTAACCTGCAACAGTCTCTTTATGAGATGTAACTTTGTGATGTGCCTTATTTTTTCTAATTTTGCATCGTCATGGCAACATGGCGGACATATTAGAAATTTAAGGTACACGAAAGTGTTTAACTGATTCTCTACGACGAAGTCTGGTAAACTATCTGTAGAACGGGAATAAGTTGGCATCTCTCGCGTCATATCCATATATGGCGTGGGGACTGTTGCTTGTTTTAGTTCAAGGTCTTACCAGAGCCCGTCGTATAAAATAAGTTAATGGCCTCACGCTTTCTGCATTTATGAACTCTTCTGATTTGAGGCTAAGGGAGAAACGACATTCTGGTAATTATGAAGAAATTTTTATTAATGTTAGGTGCGGTAGCTTTATTTACTGCATGTAGTGATGACGGTGGTTCCGGTAGTGGCAATATCAATTATGAAGAAGGTTATAAATACCTTACGAATTTGAATGTGAGTGACGCCAAGATGATTTATCAGAAATCATCTGCAACAAGAGCAATAGGGGACGACTCTTATTACAAACTTGATTTATCAGGCAATGAAGTAAAGTTGTCAATCAAGGGAGAGGACGGGCAAGACCATAATATTGGTATTAGTAAGGTAGTCAAATTGAGTGATAAGATTATTCTGGTGAATCCTGTTGAACAAGATATTGTTGATTTGTTTTATAAACCCGGCCCTGATGATGATTATATATCTGTTAGCAATCAAAGTATTAGGTATCTCTCAATAGTAGATGTTCAAACAGAAAAGTTATACAGATGGCCGAAAGATGTACATATTGATTTGTATTACGGTTCATTGAAAACAATATTGGATAATCAAGGAAATATTTATATTGCTTCTTCTTCTAATTCAAATTATCCAGAATATAGACAAATATACAAATTGAATGTTTCAGATTTCACAATGCAGAAAATGTTACCTGATGAAGTTATATGTAATAATTTCACTGTAACCGATAATGGTTTTGTTGTGTATTGGAGTAGTCAAGAACAACAACAGAATTGTCGTGTGAAATGTCCGGGTGGCAGAATTTATCCGATTTCAGATACTTATACATTCATCTTTAACGGTAATTTATATTCCATTCGCAATAATGCGATTATTCAACATAAGACTATTGGAAATAATGACTTAGAAGAAAAAACAATATGCACCATATCTGATGAACAATTCACTGGGTATGGGGAATTTGCTGTTCCTAATCATGTGCGCAAAACACTGTTGCTGAATGAATATTATGAGTTTGACGGAGAAAAATGTACAAAACTTGATAAGCAGATTAATATTGGAGATATTCGCACAAATAAAGCATGGTACAACCGTAGCAATACAACTTTCTCAAAAATAGCAATGAAAGATTATCAAGAATCTCAGTTTCAAATCTTGGACTATGAAATACAAAGTCTTTCGGCGAGTTCGGAAAGTCCAAATATCGCATTTACAGGTTTTAGATATTCGGACGGTGTAAATGTCGTAGGAACTATCACAGAAACAGATGAAGTTATTATCGATAATGTTGCAGAAAACGGAAACAAAATCATCAATCTTATTTCGTTGAACTAATATCAACTCAAAATAATATCCTCTTGTTGCTTATGCAATGAGAGGATTTTTTATACCCAAAATTTTAAAATTATGAATAACAGAATTACCCCTTATAACATTACGGAGCTGAAAACAAATGAAATATTCGTGTTCGGTTCAAACTCAAACGGTGTACATAATGGAAATGCCGCAGCAACAGCGATGAAATTCGGAGCTATTATGGGGCAGGCTGTGGGAATACAGGGGCAGACCTATGCGCTACCTTCCAAACACATTGAGAATCTTAAAAAACATATTGATGATTTTCTGCTATATGCGGAACAACATCCGGAATATATTTTTTTAGTTACAGAGATAGGATGCGGAATATCCAAACATTCGCCATTTGAGATTGCACCGTTATTCAAAGAAGCGGTTCATATAAAGAACATCAATTTGCCTTTGTCCTTTTGGGATGTTCTGAATGGTGGCATACAAGCCAGAATCAAACAGGTTGCCGAAAAAGAATCTCCTTCCGTTTCTGATTTTTGTCAAAGAACGGGATTGTCTTTTACTATACTGATGAACATTTTATTCAGAAAAGAACTTCCTACCGTCTGGATTGTGCAAAAGATACTGATTGCCTTTCCGTCTATAAATGCAAGGTGGCTACTTTTAGGAGAAGGCGATATGAAACTCACGAAACGCAATAGTTTTTTCACAAGAATAAACGATTTTCTGCATGTCCTTTTCGCTTCCAAATAGACGTGAGATTATTATCCCCCCCATACCAAAAATAAGGCTGTTTTCGTCTCCTGTATTGTGCTTTTCTCCTGCCTCCAATACTCGGTATAAAAAAACAAGAACATATCTCAAATATCGGAGAAAGAATCTAAAGTAGAAAATTCTTACATAGTGAAGTAAATGAATGAAATGAACTAATTTTATACCTAAACTTTTTATAAAAGAGTATATTAATATAATATATAAAGATTCTTATATAAGAGGTAAGCGTCTCCGCGATTCTATATAGTATAT
>OHEL01001081.1_pt1 | contig 13025 bp, 9 predicted proteins | sample 1567251 | NCBI WGS metagenome assembly OHEL01 (sample SAMEA3879601, study PRJEB24766) | human gut metagenome | biome: human-associated habitat; feature: feces | place: USA | collected 1985/1987
GTCAGATATTCTTACCATAGCTTAATCCTAATCAAGATAATCTCTTAACTTACGGCTGCGGCTTGGGTGTCTTAACTTTCTTAAAGCCTTGGCTTCAATCTGTCTGATACGTTCTCTTGTTACATTGAATTCTTTACCAACTTCCTCAAGAGTTCTTGCTCTTCCATCATCCATACCAAATCTTAATCTTAATACCTTCTGCTCTCTTTCTGTAAGAGTTCCAAGTACTTCAACAAGCTGTTCCTTAAGAAGTGTAGAAGCTGCTGCCTCTGCCGGAACAGGAACATTATCATCCTGAATGAAATCTCCAAGATGGCTGTCTTCCTCTTCACCAATAGGTGTCTCAAGAGATACCGGTTCCTGCGAAATCTTCTGAATCTCTCTTACTCTCTCTACAGGAATATCCATATTATCTGCAATCTCCTCTGGTGATGGTTCTCTTCCAAGTTCCTGAAGCAGCTGTCTCTGTACTCTTACAAGCTTGTTAATTGTCTCTACCATATGAACAGGAATTCTTATAGTACGGGCCTGGTCAGCTATAGCTCTTGTAATAGCCTGTCTGATCCACCATGTAGCGTATGTACTGAACTTGAATCCTTTTCTGTAATCGTATTTCTCAACAGCCTTTATAAGACCTAAGTTACCTTCCTGAATAAGATCAAGGAACTGCATACCACGTCCAACATAACGTTTTGCAATACTTACCACCAGACGAAGGTTTGCTTCTGCCAGACGTTTCTTTGCTTCCTGGTCACCTAATTCCATTCTCTTTGCCAGTTCGATTTCTTCCTCTGCACTTAAAAGAGGTACTTTACCGATTTCCTTTAAATACATACGGACCGGATCCTCAATGGATACGCCGTCCGGTACCGATAAATCAATCTTTTCTACCTCTACCTCGTCTTCGTCATCTAAGATAATATCGTCATCGATATCGTCATCATCCATGATTCGAAGCACATCAATGTTATTAGTCTCAAGGAAGTCTAGGATTTTCTCAAACTCATCTGCATCCAGTTCCATGTCCTTGAAGAACTCGCTGATTTCCTGATACTCAAGGCTGTTCTTTTTCTTCTTTGCCAGTGCAAGGAGTTCCTGGAGTTTTTCCTGCAATTTTGCTTTTTTCTCCTCAATGCTCATCTTTTCGTCTTTTGCTGCCGGAGCACTTTTTGCAGCTTTTGTTGTCTTTTTCGTAGTCTTTTCCATCTTTTCATCCATTTTCTTGTTCATCCTCTCATGATTCGTCATATAAACGGGACTAAATAGTATTTTGTCCTCAATCTATAGAAATATGCATTTTCTCCATATTCTGCAAGGTTCTCTTATCTGCCACAAGCTGTTGCAAGCCCTGCATATCCGTAGGTTCTAAGTGCGCCGAACGATAGGAGATGCTGTTATCCTTCACCCGCAGAATCGTCTCTTTTAACGCCTTATCCCGCTCTGCAGCAGAATCCACTTCATGGATTCTCGCATGGAAGAGCTCTGCAACTTCCCGCTGTTCCTCTTCTTCTGCAAATAAACTGATAATCTGTGCCGGATTGACAGCACCCGACTTCTTCTGCTCGTAGAGAAGCTCTGCCACCTTACGGAAAATGTCTTCCGTAAAATCTTCCGGTGTAATGATATCTTTGATTTTATCGTACAGATTATCATATTCTATGAGCCAGGTCAAAAGCAATTTCTGGGACTGCTTCATGCCGTCCTCTTTCTTATGCTTCTTCTCATTCAGCCCACTCTTAAGCGGTGTCCGCTCTTTTACAAGTCCTCCCTGGGTGCCCAGCTGGTTTACCAGATTCCGGAGTGCTTCAAAGCTCATATGATATTTATCCGCCACAGCTTCCATATAATTGTTCCGTTCCAGTTCCGTGGTAAAATCAAGCAGTTTCTTTGCCACTTCTGTCTGGAATGCGGTCTTTCCTTCCGGATCCTTCATATCATATTTCTGCTCTAAAATCCTGATTTCAAACATAAAGCTGTTTTCTGCCGCATCAATCCGCTTCTGATATTCTTCCGCTCCAAGTGCCTTGATGAATTCATCCGGGTCTTTGTACGGCTTCATGTTGATGACTTTGGCTGTCAGCCCTACTTCTTTTAAAATCGGGATTGCACGAAGTGCCGCCTTAATTCCGGCACCGTCGCTGTCGAAGGTAAGATAAACCTCCTTCGTATATCGTTTCAGCAGACTGGCATGTCCACTGGTAAACGCTGTTCCTAAGGATGCCACTGCATTGTCAAAGCCTGCCTGATGCAGTGCAATTACATCCATATAGCCTTCACATAAGAGCATCTGCGGTTTCTTGGTCTGTCTTGCAAAGTTCAATGCATACAGATTCCGGCTCTTATCAAAGACTTTGGTCTCCGGCGAATTCAGATACTTCGGTTCGCCATCCCCCATGACTCGTCCACCAAATCCGATTACTTTATTATGCACATCCATAATTGGAAACATGGCACGATTCCAGAATTTATCATGTCCGCCCCGGACTTCGTCAATGGACACAAGACCGGATTCCTTTAAGATTGCATCATCATATCCAAGCTTTCTTAAATAGCGGTACAAATCATCACTGTATTTATCCGAATAGCCAAGCCCAAACTTCTGCATGGTGGCATCCGATAATTCTCTCTTTTTAAAATATTCATACGCCTGTTTTCCGTGTTCACTCCGCAGCAGCATATAATAATATTTGCCGGCTGCCTTGTTAATCTCTAACAGAATCTGGCGTTTGTCTGCTTCTTTCTTTGCCTGGGCACTCATTTCCTGCTTCGGCAGTTCGATTCCGGCACGCTCTGCCAATGCCTCCATCGCTTCCGGGAATGAAAAGTTCTCATACTGCATCAGAAAGGTAAATACATTTCCGCCTGCTCCGCATCCAAAGCAGTAATACATCTGCTTATTCGGTGATACGGAAAAAGAACCGGTCTTTTCATTATGGAAGGGGCACAGTCCAAAATACGTGCTGCCTTTTTTTGTCAACCGTACATATCCGGAAATCACATCTACAATATCATTTCTGGAACGTACTTCCTCTATTAATTCATCTGAATAATATGCCATTCCTTAATTCACCTGCCAAGCCTTCGGTACAAAATATTCTGAGAATTTGGCAATTGCATACTGGTCGGTCATTCCTGCGATATAATCACATACTACCCTTTCTTCCTCTTCGCCTTCCGCAATCATATCGGTATACTGTGCCGGCATCGTCATCGGATGTTCCATATAATATGTAAACAGTTTGCTGAGTAAGCCTTCTGCCTTTGTCTCTTCTCCTTTGGCAATGGAATTGGTATATACGCTTACAAACATGAACTTCCGTAAATCCTGCATTGCCTGGAAAATTTCATCGGACATAATGATATCCGGCTTATCCATGCTGTTGGTTATAATATCATGAATCAGTGTATCCAGCCGGTCTGCCGAATTCTTTCCCAATACCTTCCGTATCTCGATTGGAATATCTTCTTCCACCATTATCTTTCCACGCACCGCATCATCGATATCATGATGAATATAGGCGATTTTATCGGAGAAACGGACGATTTTGCCTTCCAGTGTATGCGGCATCGTACTGGTCTGATGATTTAAAATGCCATCCCGCACTTCCCAGGTCAGGTTCAGTCCCTGTCCGCCTTTTTCCAATTTCTCTACGATACGTACGCTCTGTTTATTATGTTTAAAACCACCGGAGCAAAGTTCATTTAACACCCGCTCTCCGGCATGACCAAATGGCGTATGTCCCAAATCATGCCCTAATGCAATGGCTTCCACCAGATCTTCATTCAGCCGCAGTGCCTTTGCAATGGTTCTGGCATTCTGTGATACCTCTAAGGTATGCGACATACGGGTACGATAATGGTCACCCTTCGGTGTTAAGAACACCTGCGTCTTATTCTTCAGACGGCGGAATGCCTTACAGTGGAGAATACGGTCTCTGTCTCTCTGGTATACGGGACGTATATCACAAGGTGCCTCCGGATAATCCCGTCCTTTGGAATTCTCGCTTAATGCTGCATAAGGGCTTAACATCTCATGCTCCATGCGCTCCATCCGTTCCCGAATTGTCATATCCTTATCTTCTCCCTTCCTGTCACATCACCATTTCATGATGTAAATGCACTGCCATCATCTTTACCATTATGAGGACGTCATTCGACCTCTGCTATTATAATTCTGTGTCCACCTTCAAATTTCCTTTATTTTTTACAAAATTTCATAATATTTTTTTCTAATACTTTCCAATGCGCTTCGAAATCGCCCTTGCTACCTTATAAACCGGATTCTCCATCTTCTTTGCCACCTGTTTTAATTCCTGCCGGATGGCAATGGACTGCGGGCAGTGTTTCTCACATTTTCCGCACTGACGGCATTTTGAAGCGTTGGTGGGATTTGTCTTTAAAGTGGTACACATAATATATGCCTTCATACCAGAATAAAAGCTGTCGGTATAGCGTGTATTATATGCTGCAAAACAGGTCGGAATATCTACTCCATGCGGGCATGGCATACAGTAGCCGCAGCCGGTACAAGGTACCTTCATATGCTGGTTAATGGATTTCTTTACCTTTTCAAAGATTTCCAAGTCTTTCTCTGTCAATGCATCAGCTGTGGCATCCGATGCAATCCTTACATTTTCCTCTACCTGTGCAATATCATTCATTCCGGAAAGCACTACTGTCACCTCCGGATGGTTCCATATCCAGCGGAGTCCCCATTCTGCCGGGGAACGATGTGGTTCTGCAGATGCAAATATGGCTTTGGCAGCCTTTGGCAGTGCATTCACCAGCCTGCCGCCCCGCAGCGGCTCCATGATAATCACCGGAAGTCCCTTCGCTGCAGCATATTTTAAGCCTTCAGTTCCCGCCTGGGTATGTTCATCCATATAATTATACTGTATCTGGCAGAAATCCCAGTCGTAAGAATCTATGATTTTCTTAAACTGGGTGGCTCCGCCATGGAAAGAAAATCCGATATTTCCAATCTGACCGCTTTTCTTTTTCTCTGCAATCCAGTCCTGTATTCCAAGTGCGGTCAACCGCTCCCATGCTGCAATATCATTCAGCATATGCATCAGATAATATTCCACATGGTCTGTCTGAAGGCGTTCTAACTGTTCCTTAAAATACCGCTCCATATCACCTTCTGCCTTAATATAATAATGTGGCAGCTTGGTGGCAATTTTTACCTTATCACGATAGCCTTTTGCCAGGAACTTTCCCAGGCATGCTTCACTTCCACCGTAAGTATATGCGGTATCAAAATAATTGACCCCGGCTTCCACTGCCGCTGCCATCTCCCGCTCTGCCTTTTCCTGGTCGATTGCGGTTCCTTTCTTAGAATAACGCAGGCAGCCATAGCCTAAGATGGACAGCTGGTCTTTGTTTCCCGGATTTTCTCTATATTGCATGTTTATTCTCCCTTGCACTTGTTGTTATGGCTGCTGCGAAATGTTTAATGATAATAAGTCTGTCTTCCCAATGTTTGACAAGATACTGCCTTCTGTTCGCCTGTAGGCGAATACATTTGCGCAGACTGTTAGGGGCTCTTAGAATTTTGGCAAAACCCGGCAACGCTGGTACAAGGATGTACCAGCGAGGTGCAGAGGAACATGGATGTGACTTTGCACCGTTTGCCATATATAAAATAGCTTTTTCAAAATTCTTAGAGCCCCTTGCAGCTGGAGCAGTATTCGCTACAGGCGTACAAAAGGCGTATCCAGTCAAAGCAGCGGTAAGACATCCTCACATCAGACACACACGCATCCTAAGAATTACAATACATTCTGTATCAATCATCAAATATTCGTGTCTTAGGATTGATTGCCATCTTTTTTATCATTTCTCCATTTCGCAGTCACCGATTCTGCATAAGTTGCCGGGTGATGATATTTTCATACCACCACCCGGCACATATACTGTCATTATAAAGCTATCGGGAAAGTTTTGCAAGAATCACTCCCGCTCCTTTATCTTTTTAAATCCATCGGTCATGTCATAGGATGTAATGTTATCATTAATCCAGAGGTAAAATACATTGCCACTATACATTCCACGAACATTCTCGTAATTGACCCCGTTAATGCCCGGAATTTCTGCCTGTTTCTTAAAGGTTCCATTTTCATAGGAATATATCTGGTAGGTCTGCTTTGTTCTGCTGCTGCTATAATCCTCACAAACCAGACCGATTAAATTCTTATCCTTTGAAATGATGACACTCTTATAATCATATAATGCTTCGCTATAATCTACATCCTTTAATACAAGCTTTGCTTCTTCGGTTACTTCTCCCGGATTTTCTATATTAAACATGGAAAGCTTAATGTTTTCTATATTTCCGGTCTTCTCATCAGATTCATAACCGATGCCCAGTAAATGTGTATCATCCCAGAAATGCAGATATTCGGAGAAGCCGGTCACCTTGAGTTCGCCGATAATTTCCGGTTTTGCCGGATCTGATAAATCCACGGTAAACAGCGGGTCGGTATTCCGGTAGGTTACAAAGTAACCAGTGTTTCCCATAAAGCGGGCGGCATAGATTTCTTCTCCCGGTGCAATGCCCGTCAACTGTCCGGTTAATTTCATGTTCTCATCCAGAATATAAAGTGCATTCACCTCATCCTCTGTACTATAATCGGTGGTCAATACCCTGAGATATCCATCACTGGCATTGATTGCAAAGGTATCTCTGACATAACCCCTTACTGCCGTTGCCGCCACACCACTGATTCTGCCCTCATCCAGTGCAAATTTTGCAATATTGGTAATCATTGCTCCATCATAATCTTCCTCATATAAATACAGGGCATCTTTGCTGATATAAGTCTGGGCATATCCAGAGATTACAAGCTTACTGTCCAGCACTTTATCCGGCTTATTTACATCCAGCGAAGAAACCAGTATACCACTTTCTCCTGATGACTCCGGCAGATAAATTTCACCGGCGGCAACCTTTTCTCCATTTACCTTTGGAATCACAGCTTCCGCCAGACTGCTGACACCATTTCCTTCCTTCAAGTCTTCTACACCATGCTTCTTTTCCACATAACTCGTCACATCAGATGTCATATTATACTGCGTAAAAAGATAGACTACATCTCCGATTTTCCTGGAAGTATTATAATAACCATCCTGAATTAATCTTCCTTCAAATTCCGGATTCTTACGGTCTACGATACTGTATACCTGAATCTGTGTGGTGCTTTTTCCATTCATTTTATAGCAGAATGCACCGTCCTTGGCAACATCTGATACAGCAGTTTCTTTATCTGAGTTTTCCTCATCTTTGGTTTCCTTATCAGAAGTTTCCTTATCAGAAGTTTCCTTATCAGAGCCAGCTTTGCTGTTTCCATCTAAGGATGTCTCATAGCCCTGCACAACTAGAATCAGTTGGTCTCCATCCACATAAATTTCCATCACCCGGTCTGCCGCACCACAATCTTTTGGTAAAAATCGTGTTACTTCTTCTAATTTTCCATCCCGGATATCTGTTATAACAATATATTTATCCTCTACAGTGTAAATGTAACTGCCATCAATTTTGGCAATATCACTCTCGTCTACGCCTTCCATCTGAAGATTTGTCGTAGAATAATCTTTTCCGCCTTCCTTGCTGCCCTCCGATAAATCCATATCGGCACTCTCATCCTTTGCTGCATTGCCGGAAGCCTTATCTTCCGATGTCGCAGTGCTCGTCTCTGCGCTCATTTCCCCTTCTATCCAGTTCTGCTGATACCCCTTAAGAAGAGTCTGATATACCTCCTTATAATCCGATGCACGATGATACATTGTTCCAAGAGAAGCCACATCCACATGCTCCGCTTCCTCTGTTTCACCAGCTTCTCCCACAGTCTGCTGCGTATCCGTCATTGCTATGGAATCCGTCTGCCCTGTACCGGAATTCTTATCAACACGGGTCACTGTTATATAAATTCCGCTGCATACTACCAGTGCCAGCACTGCCACCATACTTCCAAGTCTGCGCCATGGAATTATTTTCTTCGATTTTTTCGGTTTCAAGTGCTGATTTTCCTGCTGCTGTTTTGCTTTCTGTTCCTGTAATTGTTTTTCTATCTGTTCCGGCTTCAGAGCCTCTGGTATCTCTATCTCTTCCGCCGCTTTTCTTAACTGGGTTAAAATCTCCTGTTCATTCATACCGGCACCTCCATCTCATCTGAATTTCCTGTTGTTTTCCAGACTTTTTGCATATCTTCCGTTTCTCACTTCCAATATTTCTCCACCATTTTCTTTATTCCCCGGCTCTCTTTTGAGCGGACGGTATTTTCGTTAAGGTCTAACAGTTTTCCGATTTCCTTACTGCTATACCCACAGAATAAATGCATGGCGATAATCATTCGTTCCTCGGAAGGCAGCTCAAAGAACAGGCTCCGGACTGCTGCATGCTCATCCATTCCGGATTTTCCCAGATGCTCTAAAAGCTCCGGTGTCAGCTCTTCCGGCCGGGTCGCATACTCTTTTAATTTCCGTTTGCACTTATTACTTAAAATACGGAATATCCACGCCCGGAACGCTTCTGATTTCCGAAGCTCCCCGATTTGTGCAAATGCATCCATCACGGTATCACTGACCACATCCTGTGCATCCTGCGGATGCTTCAGCACATATAACGCAAAGCGATACAAGTCCTGATAAACGCCTTCATATAATTGTGCAAATGCACCGGTATCCCCACTTTGTGCCCTGCACACCAGCTGCAGTTCCTGTTCCATATGCTCACCCTATACCTTCCTAAGTCCTTTCCTTTGACCGGTCTCATATATATAGTGTCGCTGAATTTCATTCTGTTGCATATATTTTTAAATTTTTAAAAATAGCAGTACTCTTCACCGAATACAGATGCTGTCTAAGTGCTGTAAAGGGCACTAAGAATTTCGAAAAATCATTTATATATCCGGCAACCGGTGCAAAGTCACATCCATGTTCCTATGCACCTTGCCGGCACATCCTTGTGCCGGCATTGCCTAATATCTAACGAAATTCCAAGTGCCCTTAACAGCCCTTAAAATGCATCTGCACTTCGGCGAACACTCCTGCTATTCTTCAAAATTCAAAAAACATATTTATAACTGACTGATTACCAGCACATCATTTTCACGAATCACAGTATTTCCGTTCGGTATCACAACCTTCTCATTCCGCTTCAGAACAAGAACCAGCTTCTCTTCTCCCAGTTTTATTCTGGATAATGGCTTTCCAATCCACTTGCTGTCTTTTTCGATTGGGATTTCTGTCAGACAGATGCCAAGATTTTCTTCCGGAGATAAAGCACTTAAGACAATCTTGTCTCCGGCAAGCACTACCGTGTTGCCATTTGGAATGATACGCTCCTCGCCTCTTAGAATCAGCACCAGTAATAAACCCGGCAGGGAAGTAAGGTCTTTTATCTTGCGGTTCTCCCATGGATGTCCTGCTTTGATGCTGATTTTAACAAACTCCACCGGCATTTCATCGGAGTAGTCACTGAAGGTCTTCATGACGTTGCCATTTTCGTCTATCATGTCAAGCTTCTTTGCCACCAGTCCAAGCAGTGTACCCTGAATACTGATAGAGAACAGGACAATGAAAATAACTATGTGGAACAAATCATTTTTCGTATATGCCGGGCTTACTGTTGCCATAATTGCAAATACTATGGATGCCGCTCCACGAAGCCCCGCCCAGGACACCAGAAGCTGCTGCTTTACCGGGCAGCGGAATGGCATCAAGATAGCAAATACAGAAGCCGGCCTTGCCACAAATGTTAAAAATACCGCAATTGCCAGTGCAATCGGCAGTATCTTCGGCAGCTGGGACGGATATGCCAGCAGACCAAGCAGGAAGAAAATCAGCATCTGCATCAATCCGGTGATTCCATCAAAGAAATGCACCAGTGATTTTTTGTGATGAAGTGGAGTGTTGCCAAGGATAATTCCGGCAATGTATGCTGCCAGATAACCATTTCCATTTATCATGGATGCTCCGGCGTAGGATACCAGTGCCATACTGAATACAAATATCGTATCAAATCCATCCGTTGCAAAATTCACTTTTTTTAAAATGAATGCTGCTGCCAGTGCCACAACTACCCCCACTAATATGCCAAAAGTAATCTGTGAGAATATCATGACAACCAGCGAAAAACCACTTAATTCTCCGCTCATTATTGTTAATATAATTACGGTCAGCATATAAGAACATGGGTCATTACTACCACTTTCCACCTCCAACATGGATGCAGTATTGTTCTTAAGATTCAGCCGTCTGGAACGAAGGATTGAAAAGACCGATGCCGCATCCGTAGAACTGATTACAGAGCCAATCAGCATACTTTCCCAGAAATCCATTTTCAATATAAAATGACAGAATGCTCCGGTTGTTACTGCGGTCAGTATCACACCCACTGTTGATAATAATACTGCTTTACCAGCCACCGGCTTTGCCTGTTTCCAGTTGGTTCCAAATCCACCGTAAAACATGATAAAAATTAAGGACACCGTACAAATCTGTTCGGCAATCGTAAAATTATCAAAAGGAATCTTTAAAATTCCATCTGTTCCAAACATCATGCCAAGAAGAATATATGCCAACAGCATTGGAATTCCCAATTTGTAGGACATTTTATTCAATGACAGGCACAATAAAATCACTGCTGCTACCAGTAAAATATAGCTTGTCATAAATACCTCTCTTTCCTGTTTTTATTTACCTGTTGCTCTTACGTCTTCTTCTATCCCCTTTTCTTTTATTACTTCTACCTATTCCTTCTTTTCTTCTGCCTCCATGATACTTCCTGCCTTTACCAGTCCTCTCTGCAGTGCATCCCTTGCATTTTTCCAAGGCTGCTCCTTATAACGGTAATCATTCTTACAGATGAACCATTCTAAATCATCCCGCACCCTCTCATATCCGTTAATAAAAGTCTCATTTAAAGTCATCAGAAATTCATTCAGGTATTTCTTACCCATATATTCCGGGGCACCGGAAAACAGAACTTTATAATGATTTACACAAAAGCCTTTGGATGCTGCAAACTGTTTGCGGAAGTCTTCTTCTTTTTCATATAAATAGTAAATGGTATTGATATAATTTGTAAAGCTGTGATTAATGTAATCACACACAAAGCACTTTTTCTCTTTTTCTTCCACAAAAGTAATCACCGGATGGACTGGCTGGCTCTTTTTTCTGAAAAGTACGGCTGCCTGAGGCAGTGGTGCTTTCATTGCTTTTTTTAACTCCTTAGCTGTCTTATCCATATGGGTCTTTAACATCATGGCAAGTCCTAATTTATTCGGATATTCATATAACATTTCCAAATGTTTCTGACAGAAGCCCTGTTCATCACTCTGCTCCCGGATATCTCCCTCCATGTAACTTGCACCCGGTCCAATGGTATAATTGATAGCATTTTCTTCTAATTTCTGATACATTCTGCAGACCGGACATTCGCTTTCCTCTGCAAATGCATCCTGTATTGGTATCGTATAAATCTCTGTTTTCATTTTAATCTCCTTAAAGATACACAAAAGGGTATTCCATATGCACTCCTTCGGCCTGTGGAATACCCTTCTCTTTGCAATTGTATACCGTTTATTACATCATGTTTTTCTCTACTTCTTCTTTCATGGAAGAAACGTTAAACTTACGGATATTTTCATCCAGTTCTGCTACTACAGAAGTAATTCTGGCAGTTGCATTCTTACATTCTTCTACCAAAGCTTCAAACTCGTTCATTGCCTCAGATGTATCTCTGGCACTTGTTGTATTTGTCTCTGCTGCTGCAGCAAGCGAATCCATTTTCTCTTCAATGGCACTCTTATGTTCATTCAAGCCACCGACTTCTGAATTGATTCCCTGAATAGAAGTGCTGACACTTTCAATTTCATGATTCAAGGCAGTAAAGATTGTCTCTGTCTCACGAATCTTTGTATTCTGCTGTTCAAATGCTTCTGATACTTTTCCGGTAATCTCTACACTGACATTAGAATTATCAATCAGTTCATTAACAATTTTATTAATCTGCTCTGAAGACTCTCTGGACTGGTCTGCCAAGGTACGGATTTCTTCTGCAACTACGGCAAATCCTTTTCCCTGTTCTCCTGCCCGTGCAGCTTCAATACTTGCATTTAAAGCAAGCAGATTTGTCTGGCTTGCAATTCCTGCAATAATCTCTGTTGCAGTACGAATCTGTAAGGCAGACTGATTGGTTCTGTCTGTCTGGCTCTGCACTTCATCAATAGACTGCCTGTTCTGTCTGCTGATTTCCACCAGCTGCTGCATAATCACCTCTGCTGATTCATTGCAGTCTTTCATTTTTAATGCACTGTCTGAAAGAAGTGTAATATTGCTGGCAATTACTTCAATGGCATTGCCGATTTCTGCTACTTTCTGCTGTACATGCTGTGTTTTCTCTGCCTGTGAAACGGTATTATCTGTAATGGAAGCAACTTCACCGCTCACCTGATCCAACGCTTCATTCATAGTGTCAAAGGACTGGCTGAATGTCGTAGACAGTTCGCTTAATTCCCTGCTGGCTCTACGGATTCCGGTCACAATCTGTGCAAAGCTTCTTACCATATCATTGGCAGAGCCTAATAATTTGCTGATTTCATCATTTTTTTCATTATGTTTTGGTTCTTCTAACTGAAGGCTTCCATCCGCAATCTTATCCATACTGCCAATTACTGCTTTCAGTTTTCCGGCAATTGCTACTGCAAGCCACAGGGAACCTGCCACAAATACCGCCAAGACCACAATTAAAATAATCGTTCCCACACCTGCATTTAATGCTGTATTCTGTACCAGATGCATTATGATAATTCCGGCAAGTCCAACCAGAAGAATCGGGAGTGAAATTACTGCAATTAATCCAAGTGCCAGTTTCTTTCCTATATTATTTTTTTCTGAAGATTTACGTTTCTCTGCCATTACTGCACTTCCTCCTTATAGCTCTTATCTCTTATTCTTATGCATTGTCTTTTTATCCGGTTATCTTTAAATAAGCTGCGGAAAATGCCGGCATATCGAGACCA
>OHEL01001082.1_pt1 | contig 13018 bp, 7 predicted proteins | sample 1567251 | NCBI WGS metagenome assembly OHEL01 (sample SAMEA3879601, study PRJEB24766) | human gut metagenome | biome: human-associated habitat; feature: feces | place: USA | collected 1985/1987
CATAGACGGCAAAGACGGGATTAACGGCAAGGACGGTGTCGACGGAAAGAACGGTCTTGACGGCAAAGACGGAGCCGACGGCAAGAACGGCATAGACGGCAAAGACGGGATTAACGGCAAGGACGGTGTCGACGGAAAGAACGGTCTTGACGGCAAAGACGGAGCCGACGGCAAGAACGGCATAGACGGCAAAGACGGGATTAACGGCAAGGACGGTGTCGACGGAAAGAACGGTTTTGACGGTAAAAACGGTGCCGACGGTAAGGACGGCATAGACGGCAAAGACGGGATTAACGGCAAAGACGGTGTCGACGGCATTAACGCCAAAAACATAGAGGTGCAGCGAGCCGAATTCTACATACAGTGGCGTTACGAGGGCGAAGAGTGGCAAAATCTTGTTGCGATAGCCGATATAGAGGGCCCCGCCGGACAGAACGGAACGGACGGTGCAAACGGAAAAACTCCGGAATTTCGCGTAAGCGATAATATCCTGCAATGGCGTTATGTCGACGATGAAATATGGCTGAACCTCTACGACCTTACCGCATTAAAAGGTGCGGATGGCAGAGACGGCAGAGACGGCAAAGACGGTATAAACGGGCAAGACGGCAGGGACGGTGCGGACGGACAAAACGGCTCTGACGGCAAGGACGGTAAAACACCTTTTATCGGCGAAAACGGCAACTGGTGGTTCGGAGAAATCGACACCGGCATCAAGGCGGCAGGCATTGACGGCATAGACGGCGAAAAGGGAGACAAGGGCGACAAGGGTGACCCCGGCGAAAAAGGAGACAAAGGCGACAAGGGCGACGCCGGTCAGAACGGCAGCTGCTCCGGATATTTTTATGCAGAAACAAGAATTCCGAGAGTATTTCTCAATAACGGCAACGCAGCTTTAAGCGTCTATGAAAAGGTAAACAGCGGAGACCTGATATCCACTTATCTTGATAAGATTACGCTCAAAAAAGGTCATGTTTACAGCGTTACCATAAGCGGCTCTCTCCAGGTGGTATCAAACGAGTCCAACAACAGCGGTAATTACTCCATCCAGATGACAGACGGCTATGACGACGACCTTTGCCGTGAGGTTACACGCATAAAACGTGACGGCAAAAAAATAGCGCAGACAAACGACCAACATTCCTTTAATTTCACCAGAATTTACGACGCCTCGGACGAGGATATAACGCTGTACTTCATGTTTGAACAGTCGGCATACAATACCCGTCTCGAAAGCTTCAAAGGCACAATCACAATAACCGCTCTTGACTGAGCCGACATATACGAAAACGGAGGTAATAGAATATGAAGAAACGAATACTCAGTATCCTGCTCGCCCTATGTATGGTGCTTTGCCTTGTGCCGACTACGGCGTTTGCCGAGGGTGAGACAAACAGGAAAGTCGAAACGGAACAAGAGCTTGTCGATGCGCTGGCGGACAGCAGCGTAGACATCATCACGCTGAAAAATGACATTGCAATCGGCACGACCCTGACCATCCTCCGCAAGGTCACCCTCGATCTCAACGGCTATGTTCTGAAAATGACCGGCAGCGGCAGCGTTATTATCCTCGATAATAAGAGCGGCATCACCGGCGACCTGACCCTTATCGACAGCAACCCCACGGCGGAGCACAAATTCAAGGTTAACGGCGTAGAACCTTGGGTGCTGGACAACAGCGGTACAGAGACCGTCTATGGTGGCATCATCACAGGCGGCACGGGCAGCCGGATCTTCTTCTCCAACGGGGTGGAAGGCGGCGGCGTGATCATCGGCAGCGGCGCACTCACCATGAACGGCGGCAATATCGTCGGCTGCATAGCCAATGAAGGCGGTGGCCTGTTCCTCTCAGACGGTTCGTTCACCATGAACGCCGGCAGCATTGTCGGCTGCTCAACACCAAACAGATTAACGACCGGAGAGGCCTTTTACGGCGGCATATACGCTTTTGGTCCGATAGCGAACAGAGACACAACCGGCGTGATCACGTTGACCGGCGGCCTGATCAAAAACAACGGCAGATACGCTATCAATGCTGTGTATAAGACCACAATTTACGCCAACGGCGGCGAGGTATACGGTGAGGTTCACCTAAGTCAGGCATGTAAGATCACCTGTCTTGCAGAAGATAACGGTATTACCGCCTTCAAAGGCAAGACGGTGATCAGCGGAGCTTCCGTTGTAAATGCAAACCATGTTGACTGGGGCCTCTTCTACGGCGGTCTGTATATTTACGGCAATACGACCGGCGGGAGCATCGTGACCTACAAGGACGGCGACAGTGAATACGCAAAGCAGGTTCTTCCCTCCGGCACTCTCGCGACGCGTCCCGACACTCCCGCCGCCACACCGGGCTATACCTTCGGTGGCTGGAACAAGGCCGACGGCACGGCGTGGGATTATGCAAGCGATAAAGTCACCGATAACATAACATTGTATGCAAAATGGGCAGCGAATACCTACACGATTACCTTCGACACCGCCGGCGGCAGCGAAATTGCTCCGATTACACAAGACTACGGCACGCAGATTGCCGCTCCCGCCAACCCGACAAGAAAAGGTTATACCTTTAAGGGATGGGATAAGGAAATCCCCGAAACCATGCCGGCGGAGAATATAACGGTTAAAGCACAATGGGAAATCAATCAGTATACAATAGCCTTTGATACGGCAGGCGGCAACGAAATCGCACCCATTACACAGGACTATGGCACGGCAATTACCGCACCTGCCGACCCGACAAGAGAGGGCTACACCTTTATCGGCTGGGATACAGAGATTCCCGCGACCATGCCTGCCGAGAATATAACGCTTAAAGCGAAATGGAAAGACATTGAAAAGCCCACGGGCGAAATTATCATAGGTACAAATAAATGGCACGAATTCTTAAACAAGCTGACCTTCGGTCTGTTCTTTAAGGACACGCAGACGGTGACGATAAACGCTTTCGATAACAGCGGAACCGTGTTTGTCTCCTATTTGGTGACCGATCGGGATCTTTCCGAGGCGGAGCTTCAATCCCTCGTATTCGGCGGGTATGAGGCGCCGTTTTGCATAGACCTCAATGGAGAATATATTGTTTATGCAATGCTTGTTGACGAGAGCCTTAATATAACATATCTTCGCTCCGACCGCATAACGCTTGACAATGTTCAGCCGGTCATCGGTGGCATTGAAAACGGCAAGACCTACTGCGAGGCACAGACAGTTACCATTGACGAGAAGTATATAGATACAGTTACCGTAAACGGCACAAAGGTCACGCTTGATGAAAACGGCGGCTTTACTCTCTCTCCTGCGGACGGCGAGCAGAAGATCGTTGTCACCGATAAGGCAGGCAACACCGCTGAAATGACCGTGACGGTAAACGGCGGGCACACCTTCGGCGAATGGACATCAAACGGCGACGGCACGCATAGCCGTAAATGCACCGTGGACGGCTGCAAGGGTGTTGAAACAATGGCTTGCTCGGGCGGCAAGGCAACCTGCACCGAAAAAGCGGTATGCGAATACTGCGGCAAGGCTTACGGAAAGCCTGATTCAAACAACCACACCGACTTAAAGCACATCGATGCAAAGGCGGCAACCGAGGATGCCGAGGGCAATATCGAGTATTGGTACTGCGGCGGCTGCGATAAGTATTACAGCGACAAAGACGGTGTAAACGAAATTAAAAAGGCCGACACCGTAACGGCTAAGCTGCCGGGCAATCCGAAATCTCCCCGAACCGGCAATGCAAGCGACCTCGCTTTATGGATTTCCCTGCTGTTTGTCAGCGGCGGCGTAACAGGCGTCACGGCGGGCCTGCGCAAAAAGAAAAAACACAAAGTATAATTTTTTTAATTTCCCTTTTCTGCTTTTACGGCAGTAAAAAGCCTCCGTTATTAAGACGGAGGCTTTCGTTTATTGCGGCTTATGCATATTCTCGATTTTTTTAATGTATTCGGTGCTGTTCTCAAGAAATTTCCGAGTATCAAAGGACTCGTTTTTAAGGCTGTTTTGAATAATAATACCATCGGAAACCATCAAAATAAGCCAAGTGAAATAGTCGGCCGAAACAACGTCTGTTCTCTCGGCGATTTTTGCCGAAATGAGCTTTTGGAATTCATCATAGCGATGAATCAGCTTAGCTCTGATTTCCTCGTCGCCGAGCAATGCCGCGTCAAAGAGGTGAAGCCTGAGCCCGGCATAGGCTATATTTCTCTCGATTACATAATTTACAAGACGGTGCGGCGAGGTATCCTTTTCCTTGTTTTCCGTCCATTGTATCAGCTCGTCCCATTGGCGCGAAAGATAGCGGTCGGTAACGGCAAAAAGAATTTCGTTTTTGCTTTTATAATAGTAATACAGCGTGCCCTTCGAAATATTCGCCTTTTCGGCTATTTTCGCGAGAGTCACCTCCGAAAAGGAATTTACCTTTAAAAGCTCCTCAGCAGTATCAAGTATGATTTCGTTTATATTTTCGGGTCTTTGAGCTGCCATAATACCCTCCTGCAAAATTTCTTAAAGTATAACACGAACAATCGGCAATGTCTACAAAACAATATTCACAAAAAAAATACATAAGAGTGATTTTTTTAGTTAAAAGTATTGACAAATGCTTTTTGCGGAATTATACTTTGCTTATGAGTCGGTCAGTTAACCGACATATTTTTTATGCACAGTCGGGCGCGTGACCGACTGCAAGGCTGATTAAAAGAGGCTTGAAGTTATGAACATATCATCAATTAACAAAAAATTGAAAAAGACTTTCGGCGGAAAATTCAGTGCTTCAAAGGAGAACGGCTCGATTTTTGTTCGAGGCAAAAGCTCCGATTGGGGCGAAATCGTCGCGGCTTGCCAAGCGGCGGCAAAAAAATTCAGCACAACGCATATTGTCAACGATATTGTTTACACGGGCGAGCAGCCCGCTCCGACGCGTCTGCCGTCTCTCAAGGATGATTTCCTCGAGGGCAGAACACCCGACGTGCTTGTTATCGGCGGCGGCATTTCAGGTGCTTCGATAGCAAGAGAGCTGACCAAGTGGAAGCTTGACGTTTTACTTGTAGACAAGGAGGCAGACCTTGCGCTTCAGGCGTCGGGACGCAACGACGGCGAGGTGCACCCCGGAATCGACCTCGGCAAAGGCTCGCTCAAGCACAAGTACATTCGCCGCGCAAACCATATGTATGCAGACGTTTGCCGCGAGCTTGACGTTCCGTTTAAGCAGGTAGGTCAATATGTGCTTTTCCGCAACGCCGCGCTGAAGCCGCTTATCGGTCTGTATGCTTTTTGGCGGAAGCATCACGACGGCATAGAGGACACCGAGATAATCTCGGGCAAGGAGCTTATGCGCCGCGAGCCGAACCTCACACCGGAAACAAAATTCGCAATGTATAATCCGAGCGCAGGCTGTGTTTGCCCGTACGGACTCACCATAGCCTATGCCGAAAACGCCGTTCAAAACGGCGCGCAGGTAAGCCTTAACACCGCCGTGCTCTCCATGGAGGTGTCGGAGCATAACATCATAAGCGTTACCACCAACAGAGGCGTTATTCATCCGAAAATCGTTATCAACGCCGCAGGCGTTTTTGCCGAGGATATTGCCGCCATGGCGGATGACAGATTTTTCTCGATTCATCCGCGCCGAGGAACCAACTCGATTCTTGACCAAAAAGCAGGCGCATATATGCACTCGGTAGCCTCCGTAAAGGACATAAGCGTTCACGGTAAAACCCATTCAAAGGGCGGCGGCATATTGCACACCGTCCACGATAATCTTCTCGTAGGACCCGACGCCGTAGAAACGGTTGAAAAGGAAAACACGGAAACACGTGCCGAGAGCATTAAAACCGTCTTCGACAAGCAGACTCAAACAATGCCGGCGCTGTCAAAACGTGATATAATCACTTATTTCACGGGCGTACGCGCTCCTACCTTTGAGGAGGATTTTATACTTGAACCCGGCAGAAGAACAAGGAATTTGATTCACGTAGCCGGTATTCAATCCCCAGGACTTACAACTGCTCCCGCGGTTGCCGTCGATATGGCGGAGCTTGCGGTCGATATGCTCGGCAAGACCGAGACGGTTGAAAAAAACAACAATTACAATCCTATTCGCAAAGGCGTTCCCGTGCTTCGCGAAATGGACGACGATACAAGAGAAAAAATGATAGCCGAAAATCCCGACTACGGCGAGATTATTTGCCGCTGCGAGCAAATCAGCAAGGGCGAAATTCTCGACGCTTTGAAATCCCCGATATGCGTTCCGACGGTTGACGGTATCAAAAAGCGCATAAGACCGGGAATGGGACGTTGTCAGGGCGGCTTCTGCTCGCCGCTTGTCACCAAAATAATTGCCGAATTCCTCGGCGTTCCGCTGTATGAGGTTAAAAAATCCTCGGCGGAAGCGGTGATAACATACGGCGAAACAAAGGTAAACGAAGGAGGCGAAGAGTGATGACGACAGGTAACTATGACGTACTCGTTGTCGGCGGCGGTCCTGCCGGACTTGCGGCGGCGATAAGCGCTCATGATAACGGTGCCAAGGTTCTCCTTCTTGAAAGAGAGGCAAGGCTCGGAGGAATACTCAAGCAGTGCATTCACGACGGTTTCGGTCTTCATCACTTCGGCGAGCAGCTCTCAGGTCCTGAATACGCCGAGCGGTTTGAAGATGAGCTGTACAAACGCAATATCGAATACAGCACCCTGACGTTTGTCACGAAAATAGACAAAAACGGCGACGGAAGCTTTTCGGTGCATACCGTCGGCAGAAGCGGCGTTTCGATATTTACGACAAAAGCGCTTGTGCTGGCTACGGGCTGTCGCGAGCGTACCGCCAAGCAGGTATTTATTCACGGTACGCGTCCTGCAGGCGTTTTCACGGCCGGAACCGCACAGCATTTTACAAATCTGCTTGGGCTTATGCCCGCCAAAAAATGCGTAATTCTCGGCTCGGGAGATATAGGACTTATCATGGCGCGCCGGCTTACGCTTGAGGGCGCAAAGGTTCTCGGCGTTTATGAGGCAAAGCCTACGCCGTCGGGACTTACGAGAAACCTGCATCAATGCCTGCACGATTATGACATTCCGCTGCACCTGTCGCACACCGTCACTCGCGTGTTCGGAGTTGACAGGCTCGAAGCAGTTGAGATTTCAAAGGTTGACGAAAATATGACTCCGATACCCGGCACACAGAGCCGCGTCGAATGTGACACGCTGATTCTCTCGGTCGGATTGATTCCCGAAAACGAGCTTGCCGAGTCCGTCGGAGTAAAGCTTGACCCACGCACAAAGGGCCCCGTATGCGACGGTCAGTGTATGACGAGCATCGACGGCGTATTCAGCTGCGGCAACGCTTTGCACGTCAACGATTTGGTTGACTTTGTTTCGCAGAACGCCGAGCAGGCGGGAAAATCAGCCGCTGCTTATTCCGCCAAGGAAAGACGGCTTATTGAGATAACCCCGGGCGACGGTTTATTGTACGCAGTACCGCAAAGGCTCAATCTCAACGAGGATAACAGTAAAACAGACCTGTATTTCCGCGTCCGCGAGGAGGAAAACAACTGTGTGCTTCATATTTACGCGGACGGTAAGGAAATACTTAAAAAGCGTTACGCATTTATGCGTCCGCCCGAAATGGAAAATCTCACGATTGATTTCAGCGCATGCGAATTAAACGAAAACAGCCGAGTGGAGCTTCGGCTGGAAAGACTCGGTAAAGGAGACGGTGTAAAATGACAAAAGAATTGGTTTGCATCGTTTGTCCCCGTTCGTGCAGAATGACGATTACATCAGACGGCGACGAGCTTGTTGTGACCGGCAACACCTGCAAAAGGGGCAAAGAATTCGCCGTAAGCGAAATGACCGACCCGCGTCGTACCGTTTGCACAACGGTGCGCACCGCCTTCCCTTCGGTACCGGTTCTGCCCGTTCGCGTATCGGGGCCGATTCCCAAAAACAGAATTTTCGACCTGATGCACGAGGTAAACCGTATCACCGTTTCAAAACGACTCGGACGAGAGGAAGTCGTTGTACCGAATATTCTCAATCTCGGCGTGGATTTGATTGCAACAAGCAATATCCTGAAGGACGAGAAGAAGCAACCTTAAAAAAGAAAGAGGGGAAAATCTTTAATGGAACAGTCACTTGTGCTGACCTTTGACGTCGGCACGCAGAGTGCAAGATGCTTGCTTGTCAATGAGAGTGGAGACTTTGAGGATAAGGAGCAGCAAAAATACAAGGTTCCTTATTTATCAAAACAGCCCGGATGGGCAGAACAGACCCCGGATTTTTATTTTAATATTATAGCCGAAATGTCAAAAAAGCTTATCGAGAGAAATGCCGATAAGCTTGACCGCATAACAGCCGTATGCCTTACCTGCATACGTGACACGGTGCTTTGCCTCGACAAAGACAAACGTCCGCTTCGCGACATAATATTATGGCTCGACGAGCGTGAGGCCGACGAGGACGGACAGATTCCGGCAGCAAAACGCGCATTGTTTTCGCTTGTGGGAATGGGAGAATCGGTAGATATGATTTACCGAGCCTCTACCGGCAACTGGATTATGCAAAACGAGCCCGAAATATGGGCCAAAACAGACAAATACGTTATGCTGCCGTCATATCTCAACTATCTTTTGACGGGCGAGCTTAAGGATTCCGTGGCAAATATGATAGGTCACGTACCGTTTGATTACAAAAACCGCCGTTGGATGAAACCCGGTGCTCTCACGCGCTGCGTGTGCAATGTTCCGTCCGAAAAGCTCTGTGAGCTTGTTCCGTCGGGCGAGGTTATAGGTAAAATCACTGAAGAGGCCTCAAAAAAGACGGGTATCCCAATGGGACTTCCGCTTATAGCAACCGGCTCCGACAAGGGCTGTGAAACCATCGGTATGTCCGTTGTAAAATCAAACCGGGCAGCAATTTCCTTCGGCACGACCTCAACCTTACAGATGGCGGTTAAAAAATATTTTGAACCGCAGCCTTATATGCCTGCTTATCCGGCTGTTCCGAACGATATGTTCAACCCCGAATTCGAGGTCTATCGCGGATTTTGGATGATTTCGTGGTTTATAGAGCAGTTTGCCGCGAAGGATAAGGTTGACGCCGCCGAGGAGGGCGTTTGCATAGAGCGTTATCTTGACGATAAAATCAAGGATATTGAGGCCGGCTCCGGCGGACTTATTTTACAGCCGTTTTGGACTCCGGGCATCACGAACCCGAACGCGAGCGGCGCAATTATAGGCTTTTCGGATTTCCATACGCGTTATCATTTGTATCGCGCCATAATAGAGGGCATCTGCTTAGAGCTGTACCACGGGCTCGTTAAAATGCAAAAACGCTCAAGCGTCACGGTAGATGAGCTTTTTGCCGGCGGAGGCGGCTCCAGCAGCCCGGTCGTATGTCAAATTGCCGCAGATGTGTTCGGCTTGCCCGTACACCGTATTCAGACTCACGAGGCGAGCGCAGTCGGCTGTGCCATGGTCGCGTTTATTTCACAGGGCGTTTACGGTAGCTATGAGGACGCCATAGAGCATATGGTACATAAAAAAGACGTATTTATTCCGAACGAGGAAAACCACCGAACCTATATGAAAATTTACGGCAAGGCGTATTCTCACCTTGCCTCAAGATTAAAGCCAATAGAAAAATACCTACATCATTTTCAAACAGGAGGACACTGATAATGAGTACAAAACCGTATAAGGGCTTTGAGCCTAAATGGATGCTTCAGAGAGCACCTGAGAACAGCTATCGTTCAATTTTCCGCTGGGGCGACCCCGACTTCTTCAAATATCCGAAGGAGAGCCTTTACAAATATGTTAAAAAACGCTGCAATCTCAAGGACGAGGAGTTTATGCAGTATAATGACGATTTGGGTCTTGACCCCGTAAATCTCGGCGAAGAACACGCTCCGAAGATTGACAAAAAGCACGTAAAGGCCATTGCCGCAATAGTCGGCGAAAAGAACGTCTCACAGAGCGACTACGACCGTCTCGCCGTTTCCTACGGACAGACAATGTACGATCTTCTCAGAATGCGTCACCGTCGCTTTGACTCTCTTCCCGACCTTGTTGTTTTTCCGGAGACAAGCGAGCAGATTGAGAAAATCGTAGCCTACGTCACAAAGAATAAAATACCGCTCTATGTTTACGGCGGCGGCTCGTCGGTTACAAGAGGCGTTGAGCCCATTAACGGCGGCGTTTCTCTTGATATGCGCCGCAACTTCAACAAGGTCATTAAATTCAATGAGACCGACCAGACCATTACCGTTCAGGCAGGTATGTCCGGACCAAAGCTCGAGCAAACGCTTCAAAACGCTCAGAGCCTTTTCGGCGCAAAGCGTCCGTACACCTGCGGCCACTTCCCGCAGTCGTTTGAATATTCCTCCGTCGGCGGTTGGACCGTCACACGCGGTGCCGGTCAGAACAGCACCTATTACGGCACCATAGCCGATATAGTTGTTTCTCAGAAATACGCCACACCGATAGGTAAAATCGAGACAAGTCACTATCCGAGAGAGGCAACGGGACCGAATCTCAATCAGGTCATGATGGGCGGCGAGGGCACCTTCGGCGTTCTTACCGAGGTCACGCTCAAGTTTTTCCGCTGGATGCCCGAAAACAGAAAACGCTTTTCTTATATGTTCAAGGACTGGCCGACAGCTATGCGCGCCGCTCGTGAAATGATGCAGTGTGAGTGCGGCTTCTCCTCTGTTTTCCGTCTTTCAGACCCGGAGGAGACTTCATTAATGCTCCATCTTTACAACGTTGACGAAACGCCGCTTGAGCCTCTTCTTGATAAATTGGGCTACAAGGACTTTGAGCGCTGTCTCTTCCTCGGATTTACAGACGGCGAAAAGGGCTTCTCAAGAAACGTTGCGCATAACATAATGAAAATTGCCGTTAAGCACGGCGGTATCCCGATGACCGGCTACGTATGCAAGGGCTGGGAAAAGGGCCGCTTCAACGACCCGTATCTTCGCGATACACTCATGGATTTCGGCTTTATGATTGATACGCTTGAGTGCACGGTCAACTGGTCAAATATGGCTCGTGTTCACCGTGAGGTTCGTGAGGTTTGCCATAAGCTTCCGAACACAATCGTTACAACTCATATGTCGCATTGCTATCCGCAGGGCGCCAACCTCTACTTCATCTTTATGACTAAAATGCAGGACGAAGAGGAGTTCCGTGCTTATCACGCAACAATTCTCGACGCCATACAGAAGAGCGGTGCAGCCATCAGCCACCACCACGGTATCGGAAAGATGTTTGCCCCGTGGCTTGAGGGCTACCTCGGCGAAAAGGAATACGGCATAATCCGCACGCTTAAAAACTATTTTGACCCCGATTACCTTATGAATCCGGGCGGAACCATAGGCCTTGACCTTAAGCCCGAGGACAAAAAGTATCTGCGTGAGCATACCGAGTATGTTGACGAGCTCAAGGACTGAAAAGGCTGTTGAAGCACGGCTCAAAGCCGTAACGTCAAGCATAAACACATAAAATCAAGGCTTTCGTTTCACCTGAGACGAAAGCCTTTTTATTGCCGTTCTCAGAAAAGCTACTTTTTGTATAAGCTTTCGGCATTTGCGGCTGTTGACTGTTTGCCGTCGTAATTATATAATAATTTATAACATAATTTCGCCGCATATGTGATATGCCGCACAAACAAAGAGGTTCATCATGACAGATAAAAGCTATTCAATTATTTTCAGCAGCCCGACAGGCAACACGAGGCTGCTCGCCGACGCCATTCGCGACGCGCTGCCGGAGGAAAACTGCAATTATTTCGGAGTGAGCGAAAACGCCGATACACAATCCGACATTTTATTTATAGGCTTTTGGACGGATAAGGGAACCGCCGACAAGGCGACCTTGGATTTGCTCGAAAAGCTGAAAAATAAAAGGATTTTTCTTTTCGGAACGGCGGGCTTCGGCGGAGACGAGGAGTACTTCAAAAAAATCCTCGCAAATACAAAAAAGAGCATTAGCGGCAGCAACATCACAGTCGGTGAGTATATGTGTCAGGGAAAAATGCCGCAGACGGTCAGGGAGCGCTATATCAAAATGAAAAGCCTGCCGAATCCCGTGCCGAATCTCGATATGCTGATTGAAAACTTTGACCGTGCTCTGTCTCATCCCGACGAAAATGATTTGAAAAGGCTGAGGCTCTCCGTGGAAAAGCTGTAATATTAAGCGACAGCGCGACCTACCCCGCTAAGCTGTGCCGCGTATCATATTACTATTGATTTATTGCAAAAATAATGATAAAATATTCAGCGTAGCACGTAAGCAGGTGTAGTTTAATGGCAGAACATCAGCTTCCCAAGCTGAATACGGGGGTTCGATTCCCCTCACCTGCTCCAAAAACGGCAAGCATCCTTTGATGCTTGTCGTTTTTTACTTTTTTACATTTTACTCTCGTCTCGCTTTTCTTTCGTCTACCCTCAGTCCGCTCACTTCATTATTCGCTGTTCACTTTTCTCTCTTCGCTCAACCTCTCCTCTCTTGCAGAGGAAGGTGAGCCTCGTCAAGGCAAGCCGGAGGGATTCTGCCTCCCTTGTAAAGGGAGGTGGGTTGCCGCAGGCAAGCCGGAGGGATTTTGCCTCCCTTGCAAAGGGAGGTGGGTGCAACTTGTTGCACTCGGAGGGATTGAAAAATAGCTTGGACATCGAATCCAAGCTATTTTTGGCGCTTTTTGTCTTTTGCTCGGGGGCAGTACCATCGTACAGCTCCCACTCGCAAAATACAAAATTTATCTCACTTTCTCAAAGTCTACCAGCGTGTAGAAATTTATAATTTGACTTTTTCTACACGCTGATCCGTCAGGCCAAGCCTGACGGGTTAGACTGTGGATAAAGTGGCTAAAGCGCACCGAATAAAAATAAATTAACCCTTTTTGCCTCCCTTGTAAAGGGTGCGGGTCTCCGGTGGAGACCTCTGCACAAAGTGCAGAAGCACCGACCGAACCGACAGGTGAGACGGTGGGCGCAACTTGTTGCACTCGGAGGGATTGAAAAATGGCTTGG
>OHEL01001097.1_pt1 | contig 12936 bp, 6 predicted proteins | sample 1567251 | NCBI WGS metagenome assembly OHEL01 (sample SAMEA3879601, study PRJEB24766) | human gut metagenome | biome: human-associated habitat; feature: feces | place: USA | collected 1985/1987
GCCAATGTCAGTGTTGCAAATGCCATAGTGGATGCCATTGCCGCACCTTTTCCATTTCCGATATAAAATGCTGCCATGGTGGATGCCGCAATACATAAGCCCTGCAACATAATTCGCCGGAATGTCTCTCCAGATAAAATTCCTTCCGATGCCTGCCTTGGTTTTTCTTCCAATAAACTTGCATCCTGCGGTTCCACGCCAATGGCAATTGCCGGAAGGGAATCTGTCAGCAGGTTAATAAACAGTAAATGCACCGGAGCAAATGGAACCGGAAGCCCCAAAAGTGATGTATACAATACAGATAAAATTCCTGCCATGTTGCCGGAAAGTAAAAATAAAATAGCATTTTTTATATTACGGTAAATGTTTCTTCCGTTCGTTACTGCTTTAATAATCGTAGCAAAGTTATCATCTGTTAATATCATGGCTGCCGCATCCTTTGCCACTTCCGTTCCGGTTATTCCCATGGCTACTCCGATGTCTGCCTGCTTTAATGCCGGTGCATCATTTACACCGTCTCCGGTCATGGAAACGATATTGCCCCTCTTCTGCCAGGCTTTTACAATCCGTATCTTATGCTCCGGTGACACTCTCGCATAAACAGATATTTTATCAATCTTTTCTTCCAGTTCTTTTTCCGGGCAGGCATCCAGCTCTGTTCCGGTTAATGCCAGGTCCCCCTCTTCATAGATTCCAATACGCTTTGCAATCGCAACGGCTGTGATTTTGTGATCTCCGGTAATCATTACGGTGCGGATTCCCGCCCGCTTCGCATCTGCTACTGCCTGTATGGATTCTTCCCTTGGCGGGTCTGCCATGGCAGCTAATCCTAAAAAGGTAAGTCCATTTTCCTTTTCCACCGTCAGTTCTCCCCCGGACTTCTTACATGCAAATGCCAGTACCCTGAGTCCATTTTCAGAAAAATGCTGATTCTGCTTCTGGATTTTTGCGATTTCTACATTATCCATCGGTCTTATCTCTTCTTCATATGCCACATTTATGCAACGGTTTAAAAGGACATCTACTGCTCCTTTTGTAAAAATAATTTCTTCTTCGCCATGCAGCCGGTATTTACTGCTCATGCATTTCCGTTCAGAATCAAATGGAATTTCTTCTAATCTCGGAATCATATTTCGAATCGTTTCTTCCTGTATGGTAAGCTGCCCTACATTTTCCGTTCTGTCCCAATTCAGGCGGACTTCGTGGAACATTTCCAACAGGGCAGATTCTGTCGGATCTCCCAGTACTTTTCCATCCGTTATGCTGGCATCATTATTTAAAATAGCATTGTATAAAAAATGCCTTTGCAGGCTGGACTCCAAGGTCATCTCATCCGGTTTACAAGTCATACCATTCAGATAAACCTCTTCCACATGCATCTTATTCTGTGTCAGTGTTCCCGTCTTATCGGAGCAGATTACCGATACACAGCCTAAGCTTTCCACAGCTCTTAATTCTTTGACAATGGCGTGCTCCTTTGCCATTCTCCTGCTTCCCATTGCCTGCACAATTGTAACAATGGAGCCTAATGCTTCCGGTATTGCCGCTACTGCCAGTGCAACAGCAAACATCATGGCATCAATGACCGGCATCTTCCGGTAAATGCCAAGGCAAAAGACCAGTGCACAGATTGCCATAATCAGTATTGCCAGCTTTTTGCTGAAAGAATCAAGACTTATCTGAAGCGGAGTCTTCCGCTCCTTCGTCTGATTCATCAACCCGGCAATCTTTCCTAATTCCGTATCCATTCCTGTTGCTGTTACAAGTACCTCCGCTCTTCCATATGTTACAAAGCTTCCGGAAAATACCATATTTTTCCGGTCTGCCAACGGTACTTCTTCCGGCAATACTTCTTCATTTTTTTCTACATTGGCAGACTCTCCTGTCAGTGAGCCTTCATTGACCTGAAGGGAATAATTGCGAAGAATTCTTCCGTCTGCCACAATCATGTCCCCTGCTTCTAAGATTACATAATCCCCGGGCACAATCTCTTTGGATGCAATCTCCTGACGTTTTCCATCACGGATAACCCGGGCCGTTGGTGCCGCCAAATCCTTCAAACTATCCAGTGATTTTTCTGCCTTTCTATACTGTATCGTACCAAGAACAGCATTCATAAGCAATACCAGAAAAATTACGATGGTACTCTCGGTATTTCCGGAAAACATGGAAATAATTGCTGCAATAATCAGGATTATTACCATCAAGTCACAAAACTGGCTTAAAAACACCTGCAGCAGACTCTTATGTCTGCCCTCGCTCAGCCGGTTTTCGCCTGTCTCTTTTCGTATTCTTTCTACTTCTTCTTCTGTTAATCCTTTTTCCCGAAAGCCAAACATTTCTTCCAACTGCTCTTTCGTACAATTCCAATATGCTTTCATATACGCTTAACCTCCTGCTTTTTATGTTACCGGGTATCAACTATGCGCAACAAAGAATGTGCCTTGACACATTCTCGCGCCTGCGGCGGTCGCTTGCGACATCTACCTTATACGCCGCAGTGTGCATCCTCGCGGAGCGTTTTTTTACTTTACAGGAAAGCAATTTCCTGTAAAGCAAAAAAGGAACGAGCACTTTTACCGCATCAAAATAATACGGTAAAAGTCTCGTTCCTCTGCAGTGTATATTCCGGTTATCCCTCTTCAGATAACGTGATGACGAAAAATACAACACCGGCTATCCGGTGCGAACTACTCCCTGATACGTCATCATCATAACATATACCTTTTTTCTCCGTCAATGCCTATTTTTCTGACTCTTCCCAGTAACAATAGGTATCCTTTCCTTTATGCTTTGCTGTATACAAAGCTTTATCTGCCTGCCTGATACTATCATCATAGTTATAGCTGTCTTTTCTAATCAGGGTGATTCCAACACTACAGGATACCGGAGTCGGAAGCTTCTCCCTCAGCTGTTCCTGCATCCGTGCGAGTCTCTTATCCAAGGTTTTCTTTGAGCCAAATCCTTTAAACAATACTACAAATTCATCCCCACCAAGTCTTCCTATATAATCGGTACGGCGGAAGCTTTCATGAATGGTATCCACAAAAGTACGCAATACTTTATCTCCATATGGATGTCCCTTGGTATCGTTAATCTGTTTAAAATTATCAATATCCAATATAAGAAGTGCACACACTTCCCCTTTCTTTGCTTCTTCTAATACATAATGGCTGGTATATTGTTCAAATATCCGCCGGTTCAGTACGTTCGTCAACGGATCGGTATTGGCTGCACGCTCTTGTTCCTGCTGACGGCGTTTCTGTCCATCTATATCCTTAAGATACAGCAGTGCATACATATTTTCTGTTACCTGCTCCTGAAATACATGTACGGTAAGCTCCATCCAGTGGTAACTTCCTCTTGCCATCCTTCTGCGAAGCTGATAATTCACAGTAGCCGTTCCACTGTTATAATTATAAACCATCTTTTCCTGCTCTAATACATCATAGCATCCAACCTGGTCTTCCTCTAATACCAGTTCATCAATATGACGGTTGAAAACCTTCATATAATTTAATGCTTCCCGCTCGCCCTCTGCTACGTAATCTTTCCAGAGTCCACCACTGCTTTGAATCTTACCATTACTCAGGTCTACCTCAGCATATGCCACGGTCTCCGACAGCATTGCCTGATAAAAGTCCTCTCTCTGTAAATATTTTAACTGGATATTCTGATGATCTTCAATCTGATAAATAGTAACTATCCTCAAATTTTCATCCTGTTTCTGGTCTCCAATTTTACAGATATCCAGACGGAACCATTCAAACTCATCCTGTTTGTTTTTTAAAAGAATTTCTAATACCTGATCCTCTTTTCCATATTCTACGCCGGTAAATGCTGCATGAAATACATCCCGGAAATGAGGATGTACCATTCCATCCTCCCAGCTTTCCGGAAATCCAACCTCTTTTAGCTGATTGCCCTTTAACATAGAACGATTTGTATGGAAATAAATGGTATGTTTCTTCTCATTATATTCCATACGTTCATATTCCTGACTCTTTAAAAATTTTTTCCGAATCATATCATTATTAATGCGATGATATCCTTTTAATGTATAGACACCATTTTCCTGATGACCAAGCACTCCAACGCAGCGTACTGTCACTTTTCCACGTTCCGGATGATTCCAGGTATATTCCATCTCGATAATCTTTTCGGTTGTAATAATATCATGTAATGCATTCTGTACATAATCGTAATAACCATCACTAATGTTATCATACCAGAACCTGAAATATTCCTCGCTGTTCATAATGTCGTCTATGCCCAGAATGCTGCGCATGCTCTTATCCACATACAGACGGTTCTTTCCATTGACAGTATCCAGTTCCAGCGTCCACAGTCCCAGTTTTACAGACTGTAATATATTTTCCTCCTTCAGCATACCCGTCATACGGGCTATCATCTCACTCTTTACATCCATCATTCCGTCACGAATCAGTATATTTGAAATAAAAGGACGTATTCTGGCAAGAAAAGTCTTATCATTTGGGCGGTATTTCGGATTATCCACACCAATAAATCCAAATAAATGACCTTCATTTAACAATGGAAGAAGCATCAGCCTGCGTATTTCCTGATGCACTAATATTTTCCACAAATCCGGTGCTGACTCCCGATACATATCCACATCTTTGATAATAACCGGTCTGTCTTCCTTCAGACTGCCAATCACCAGTTTTACCCAGTCACCCGGTACCGATGCCAGATAAAGCTGCTGGCTCTGAATCTCATTTTCACACCACTCACAGACATTACTCCAGCTATCTGCCTCTTTGGAATATAAAAAGATATAGCTGCGGTCTGCCTGATAAAATTCCCCGGTATGATGAAGAAGTTCACTGATGATATCAGCTTCATTTTCTTTTTCTTTCGCCTCTTCCAAGGCTTTCACAATGCCCTTTTCCACTTCTAACTGTTCTTCCAGCCTGCTCACGGAAATATTGATGGTATTCATGTCAATACCTATCTGAAGGCGGGCTGCCTTATTGCCCCAGTTTACTAATTTATCTTTCATCAACATCTGGGTTCCTAAGAATTCATTATTTGCATATCTGGTCAAAAACTTCTTATGCTTTAATTTTGCCGTATTACAATCTGGGCACGGTTCTTCCCTGCCCTCTAATACCTGATAACATTTCTTGCCGGCATAATCACTGACGCCGCTGATTCGTTGTCCGGCAGAGTTCATATAATATAACTCATAGCTTTCCACATCTAAGACATAGACCATCTCTTCTAACTGGTCTAATATTGCTTTATAATCGGTACCGTCTCCTGCTTCCGGCAGAATCACTGTACTATTCCCGCAATCTTCCTGCCACCGTTCTTCCTCTACATGTCCAAAAATATACTGTTTTTCAAACAGTTCTTCTTCAATCGGTTTACTGAAATAGAACCCCTGTAAAACTTCAGGTGCGAGCTCTGCAAGTGTCTGTAATTCCTCCGGTGTTTCTACCCCTTCACATACTACCCGGATCTGTGCACTTCTTGCCAGTTCAAAAATATTACGAAGAAGCCGGTAATTGTATGCACTCATATTAATCCGGCTGACAAAGCAACGGTCAATTTTAATCTCATCAATTGCCAGACTCTTAAGATAACTTAAGCTGGAATATCCGGTTCCAAAATCATCCATGGAAATCTGTATACCACGCTTGCCCCACTGATAAAATAACTGATTGTATTTGGTATAATCCTGTAACTGCATGCTTTCTGTCAGTTCCAGAATAATAGCTTCTCCGGGAATTCCTTCCTGTTCTAATAAATCATAAATGTACTGGCTTAAATCCGGCTGCTGTAATTGTATATAAGAAAGATTGATGCTCATGCGGAATTCCGGATTATAACGCCGCCACTTTGCACACTGGGCAATGGCTTCCTTTAATACCCATTTTCCCACCTGCACAATCATTCCGCTCTGCTCTAATATTCCAATAAAAAGATTTGGTGACACCACCCCATGATATTTTGAGCGGAAACGGAGCAATGCCTCTGCTCCCACTACTTCATAATTACTCATCCCAATCTGTGGCTGGAAGAGAAGATAAAATCCATCACACTGGTTGCGGATACTCTTTCTGATTTCTTCTGTTAAGTCAATAACCGACAACTGTTTCTCATAATCTTCTGCTGAGAAAAGAATCAACCGGTTCTTACCGCTCTTCTTGGCACGGTCCAGGGAACTTTCCGCATAGTTAAACAATGTATTGGCATCCTTGATTCCGGACATCGGATAGCAGACTGCACCTGCTGAAAAGGTACAGTTCTCCATCATCTTCATCTGTATATTCTGGTATACCTCACGCACAGCCTCCATATCATATCCCACAAAATTAACTGCAAACCGGTCACCATCCAGACGATAAATTTTTATATTTTCATCAATACTATTTTCCAGAAGTGCCGCAATCCTCTTTAAAATAAAATTACCATGGCCTCTTCCATATTTCGTATTGATATTTTTAAAATTATCCACACCAAGGACAAGTAAAACACCTTCTTTTCTGCTATTCAGCATTTCATCCAGATGTTCCATTAATTTAGTACTATTAAAAAGTCCGGTAAGTGAATCTGTCTTTCCCAAAAGGACAGTATCTGATGTTCTTCCCACCATTACATAAGGAATCCCGGTCTCATCCAGTTCAGCTTTCCCACGACAGCTGATCCAGACCAGATTGCTGTTTCTGTCTACCAGCCGGTATTCCAAATCATGTATCAGGCTTTTTCCAGAGCAGATAGATTCCATATCATTAACCCACTGGTTTAAGTCTCTTCCATATACAATATCTTTCCAGTCATTTATGCTGCAGCTGTTGTTTTCATCCATGCGCAATGCATATCTCTTTGATATATCATTGCTGGCGAAATAAAATTTACCCTCTTTTAAATCTGCCAGAAATAAATAATCATCGGTACTTTCACTTAATAACTGCAGAGTCTGGTAGCATTCCGCAAATCCTTTTTTCCCTTTAAACAATTCATCCAGCGTATTCTTCTCCTGCATAGCCCCTCCAAAAAATATATATTTTTCTGTCTATACATTCCTTCCTGCATTTTTTAATTGTACATCAAATTATCGTTTTTTACAATATTTATTCAGAAAAGTGTCATAAAAGTACAACCGTATTCATCCGGCATCCGATGGCAGACTGTCCGCTGCACACAATACACCCCAGCCCAGCCTTGGATTTGGGAAAAGGGAATATCCCGGCAGTGGTCTTGCTCCCCGGATGAGATATGCTTTTATTTTTTCCCCATATAAAAAAGCATCATGTTTCTCTACAATTCCCCATTGCATAAAAAGTGCTGCCGTCCCGGTTACAAATGGCGTTGCCATTGAAGTTCCGCTTCGTACGGTATAACCGCCGCCTGGTGCACAGGATTCAATGTCCACCCCTGGCGCACAGATGTCCGGTTTCACCTGATTGGTCTCTCTGGTGAACCCTCTCCCGGAAAAGGCTGCCACCTGATTATATCTTGCATCATAGGCTCCCACCGAAATTACCTTATAGGCAGTGGATGGAATTGTAAGCGTTGTCTCTTCTGTGGGATATAAAAATCCGGTTGCTTCTCCGATGACCGCAAGGGAAGGCAGCCACATATTATAGGCCCCGGTTACAATCTTTTCCGGTATCAGCGTTATTTTATAGATTCCGCTGTCGATATAATTTTCCACCGGAAGAAAATCAAAATAGATTTCCTGAAAAGGACTGAAAGGGCTTGGTTCTCCAAAATATAATAAAACTTGCGTTCCTTCGATAGTAAATCTCTGGGGGCCCTGCAGCTGCCGGATAATCCCCACCGTTTTCCCACTGGGATGCGTAATCCGGATGGAAAAAATATCCGCATAGGATTTCCAGATTTGTAAGCTTAACGCAGGCTCATATTCTCCTACTGCAAATTCCACTTCCTGTTCTCTTCCCATTACAAGCTGCCCGGAGGTATGCCCTCTGGCACTGCCTTCATTTCCGGTGCCAATCACCAGAACCGATTTCCAGTAATTTGCCATATCAGATAAATAGGTTTCAAGAAGAGAGGTTCCATCATGGGAACCATAGGTATTGCCAAAGCTTATATTTACTGCCACCGGCTGCTTAAGTTCCAGTGCTTTCCGGAGAATATAATCCATTCCAAGCATCAGCTCTGTTGTCCTTGGAAAGGAATTTTTCCCCGGTGTGCCAAGCTTTACCACCAGCAAATCACTTTCATATGCCACGCCCCGGTTTCTTTCATTGGATGCTCTTCCATTTCCCGCTGCGATTCCTGCCACATGGGTTCCGTGCCCGGATAAATCCCGGCTGGGGCAGATACGGTACCCCTCCTGTATATTCTCCTGCTGCAATGCATCATTAATTATATTCCGGTCATATTCTGTCCCGAGCCGGAATCCGGCCGGTGGATTTCCTGCAATGCTTTGATCCCAGATTGCCAGAATCCGGCTGCTTCCATCTTCCTTTCTAAAATCCGGGTGTCTGTAATCGATGCCACTATCTAAAAATGCCGTTATCACACCTTTCCCACTCAATTCCGTTCCCCCTAACCCCATTTTTCTTGTATAAAGGGACGTAAGGCAGGAGGCTCTGATTCCCTGCTGTACAGAGAAAAAGAGCCTCTTTGGTTTTTCCATATATTCAATTTCTGTCCGGTCTGTTACCGCATCCATCAAAGCCTCCGGCAGCCGGATAACTGCATATTCATTGCTCAGTTCTGTAACTTCAATATCCGGAAATATCTCCTCTAATTTTCTGAGACTTCCGGTATATTTTACAATGACTTCCCATGTGTCCGTTTCTTCCTGATATCCTACATTTAAGTTTAAGGACTGCAGTCTTTCCTCTTCCGTTGCATCCAGTGCCAGATTCAGTAAGTTTTCCCGTTTCGAACTGTTCATTCCATCTCCCGGCAATTTCTTTTATTACTACTCTATCGCAATCCGGTATTTTTATGCACTTCTTTTCAGCTTATTGTACCAATACTGTTTCATACTCTGCTGCCTCTTATTGTGGTGTTACGGTTCCGTCATCCTGCACCGTTACGCCAAAGGAAATGCTGTTGATATAGTCATTCAACTGCTGCTGTTCTAATTCATTCATCTGTCTGGTCTTTCCATTTTCTGCCTTTGCTCCCACCAGCTTATAAGAAATTGTACCATCCTTATCCACTACCATTTCCACTGCCATGGTGCGCTCAATGCTGCTGCCAAAAACAAAATTGCCAAGGCTGTAAAACACCGGCTTTCCATCGATATATTCAATGCCCTGCAGACAATGGGAATGTGCACCAAACACTACATCTGCACCGGCTTCAATATATTTCTGTGCCAGTGTTCTCTGATATGCCTCAGGTTTTTCCTGATGTTCCAAGCCCCAGTGGACATAAACCACCAGCACATCACACTGACTGCGTGCTTCGGCAATGGCATTGACAAACCGCGTTTCATCATAAGTAGAAAGGACTCCCGGTACTGCGCTTTCTACATTCCAGCCGGCAACCGGAAGTACACGGGATGCTGCAAGAAATCCATACTTTTTCCCATTTACTTCTATTACCTGCACTTCCTGCGCCCGCTCTACGCTGTCCCCTGCTCCGGCATATAAAATGCCCTGTCCATCTAATGTTGTAAAAGTATCACTCAATGCTTCCCTTCCATAATCGAGGATATGATTATTTGCCAGAGTGACCACGTCCACGCCCATTTCCTTTAATGCGGCTGCATAGGATGGGTCTGTGCGGAAGGTATACTGCTTGTCCTCCATCTGGGTACCCCGGTTACTAAACGGAAATTCTTCATTTACCATGGTAATATCTGCATTTACAAGCAGCTCTTTCATGCCATTATCTATGACAGCGTCTATGCCTCCGGCATCATAGTTTGTTTTAAAAGAATTGGCAAAAAGTACGTCTCCGGTAAACATCAGTGTTGTATCTTCTGTTACATCTGTTGTTTCCGTGTTTTTCCCAATCTTCTTATCTGCATCTTCAGAAGCTGCATCCTTTCCGGCTTCCGCATCATTTTTACCGTCAGTTTTATCACTGGTCTTTAAATCGTATTCTCCATTTTTATCCTTGCTGTCTTCTGCAGCTTCTGTCCCTGCTGTTGCGGCAGTCTGCCGGCTGTCCTTCTGGCGGATGCTTCCACCATGATGGGCTGCATATATCATTGCTGCACCCAGCAGAATCACACACACTATAGAAACTATATATAATGCAATCCGGACTTCTTTCTTCATTATTTTATCTCCTTTTTTGTAGTCATGTTTCCGTGACTATTTTACCAATGAATGAGCATTTCGGCAATCGTAAAAATTTGTATACTCCTTTTGCCTTCAAACTGGCATGGTCATATTTGTTATATCTGGCTATTTTAATCAAACCACATTTTACATATGATAGGGAAAACGATTTGCAGATCACATACCAGAGAAAGGATTTACTTTATTATGAAAAATACAAAGAAAATGGTTACTGCGGCCTTGCTTGCTGCATTTACCTGCATTGCAACTATGATTATTAAGATTCCTACACCAACTTTTGGATATATTCATTTAGGAGACGGACTGGTACTCCTATGTGGTATTATCTTAGGACCTGGAATTGGTGCACTTGCCGCTGGTATCGGCTCCATGTTTGCTGATATTTTCTCCGGCTATATGACCTGGGCTCCTGCCACTTTAATCATCAAGGCTCTGACCGCATGCATCGCCGGACTTCTGTTCCACAAACTGCGTCTTAACATTTCTTCCAAAGCTAACCGCAGTGTCCGCGTTGTTATCGGCGGTATCGTAGGTGAGGCTCTTATGGTACTTGGCTACTTCCTGTTTGAAGCAGGTCTTGCTGCATTTGCCAGCGGTTCTTTCTCCTCCGCTGCTCTTGCTACCGGAATTGCTTCTTCTGCTGCAGGTATTCCATTCAATATCGTCCAGGGTGTTGTCGGCATTATTCTCTGCCTGATTCTGCTCCCGGTTTTAAGTAAAATCAATGATGTAAATGAGTGGGTTTCCAAGTAAATAATTTTATAAAAAATGATAGCAGGCAATGTCTTTTCACATTATCTGCTATCATTTTTATGCTGGCAGCCCGCAAAGCGTGTTTCTCATCGTTTTTCAAAAATTACATCAACATTTCCCACGTCACAGTTTATATCCATATCATAATCTGCACCATTGTCGATTTCGTCATCTCTGCCAAGTCCGGCAACAGAAATATCTCCTGCTTTTATAGAACCAACACCACAGCTTAAACTGTAATTGTAATCCTGCTGCTCACCGGTTAATTTCAATTCCATGTTTCCTACATTACAGTTAGCGTCCAAATCACCTTTTACTTCACCGGCAAAATCAAGATTTCCGGCATCCACATCCAAGCTTGCATATGCTGTCGTCAACAGTCCTTCTTTTATATCAATATCTCCTGCTCCGACTTCAACTGAAAGTTCCTCTAACTCAAGCTGTTCCGGCACTTCAATAACCACCTGTAAACGATGCACTCCATCGCCCCAATATGCTGCATGGAAGTTTTCGCTGATTATTAAAGTTCCATCTTCCAATGCAGTCTCTACCTCAGCATTTTTAGAAGTTGTTATTACCTTAATCTCTTTGCCTTTTCCTTTGACTACTTTCAACATTCCTGCATCCATATCGATATCAAGTGATTTCACATCTTCCGGTGCAAATGCAGTCTCTTCTGTACTGGCTGTTCCTTTATCCTGTCCTTCCCAGTCAGTTACATCCCAATGAAATGCAAATTTATTATTTTGCACTGCTTCTACAAATTCCCGCATGGTTCCACCGGTTGCAATTCCAATTCCTAATACCACGCAGCCTAAAAGAAAGCAGCCTAATGCGATACCAAAAATAATTTTTAATGTTTTTTTCATGCGCAAGCGCCCCCTTTCTTCTTAAACAGTGACTGCCATAATTTTGCAATTCCTTTTGCAAACCATGGAAGAAACTTTCCACATACCAGAACCAGAAGTCCGGCCGCACATAATCCAATTGCAAGCATCAGAAGTCCGGCTGCCATAGAAATAAAACCTAAGGAAATTACGCCTGTTACCAAAATTGTAATTGCTACACCTACTACCGCTATTCCGCCGATTACACAGCCGACTGCAATTCCAAATAGTCCTCCGATAATTCCTGCTAACGTTCCACCAATTGCTACTAAAATACCGCCCCAGATTGGGGAAGTAAGCACCAGCAGGATTATAAGCAGAATATTTCTTGTGGTATTGTCTTCCCTCTGGATCGTTCCGTTATAATTCTGCTGCCCCATATTCTGGCTTGCACCATTATAATTCTGCTGTCCCATACTCTGGCTTGCACCGTTATAATTCTGCTGTCCCATACTCTGGCTTGCACCGTTATAATTCTGCTGATTACCGGAAGATGCTGTCTCACTATTATTGCATCCTGAGAAATCTGCCCGGATGGTTGCTGCCACTTTTTCCGGAGATTCTAATTCCCGGATTATCTTCTCTTCATTTTCTTCTCCTGCATCCTCAAAGTAGCTGGTATAGTATGCAATTGCTTCCCGTTTTTCCTCTTCCGGAATTCCTTCTAATAACTGCTCCAGCCTTCTCATAAACTCCTGTCTGTTCATATCTTCTCCTCTCCGGAAAATAATTCTGTTATTTTCGAAGAATAATTTTCCCATTCCTTCCGATAATATGTTAATCTTTCATTTCCATTCCCAGTTATCTTATAATACCTTCGATTTCTGCCCCCACATTCTCTGTCGTATACTTCCAGACAACCGTCCTTCTGCAATCTTCGCAACACCGGATACAGCGTTGATTCTGACACTTCAATGGCTTTCCGCACATCCTGCGTAATCTTATAACCATAAGTACCTTCCTCATCCTTTGATACTACAGCTAAAACAATTGCATCCAGAAGTGCCGCGCCTGTATTAAATACCATGCAATCA
>OHEL01001113.1_pt1 | contig 12820 bp, 10 predicted proteins | sample 1567251 | NCBI WGS metagenome assembly OHEL01 (sample SAMEA3879601, study PRJEB24766) | human gut metagenome | biome: human-associated habitat; feature: feces | place: USA | collected 1985/1987
GCCCGGGAGGACATCGAGTCCAAAAAGGGCCTCATCCTCCGCCACGGCCTCGCCCTCTGGGACACGCTGGAAAGCTGCACCATCACCGGCGCGTCGGATGCCTCCATCCGGGATGTCGTGCCCAACGACATTGCCTCTCTCTTAGCCAAAGCGCCCATCGAGGCGGTGTTCTGCAACGGTGCCACAGCTTACCGTATCTACACAAAATATCAGCAGCCGCTTACCGGCATCCCGGCTGTCCGTCTGCCAAGTACAAGCCCCGCCAACGCTGTCTGCAGCCCCGCCCGGCTGGAGGAGCTTTGGGGCGCTGCGCTGGCGGACTGGATCGTAAAATGATGACAAGGCTGTAAATTCTTTTGCGGGATACTTGCGTTTTTTTGCGGACGTTGTATTATGGATATCATAAGGGGCGCACTGCCCCGGACAAGGAGAAATGACCATGAGCAAGATCATCCGCACCCAAAAGCCCAGCGTGCTGCCCTTTTATGCGGCGGCGCTGGTGTTCGTGGTACTGTGCGCGGTGCTGCCGGTGTATAAATTATGGGCGCTGCTGGTGGCGCTGGGCGGTGCCGCCGTGGCCTTTGGCGTGGCAAAAAAGACCTGCCCGCCCCGGGTGGTGGAGCACGAGGTACCCTTCCACACCGGTGTGGAGGATGTGGACCAGATGCTGACCGATATCCAGCAGAAGCTGGACACCCTGCACGCACTGAACGAGGCGTTGCCCGACCCGCAGCTGTCCGCCGCTATGACCCGCATGGAAAAGGCGGGACGCTCCATCGTGGAATCCGTGGAAGCAAACCCCGCCAAGGCAAAGCAGGTGCGGCGGTTCGCCAATTACTATCTGCCCGATGCCGTGAACGTGCTGCAGCAGTACGCCAAGCTGGCAAAGCAGGGGGTGCGTGGTGAGAACGCCGCCTCCATCCGCGCGGAGGTGGAACACAACGCAGCCTCCATTGCTACGGCATTTGAAAATCAGCTGGATGCCCTGTATGCTGCCGAGAGCATGGACCTCTCGGCAGACCTGACCGTTTTGCAGAATATGCTGAAAGGGCAGGGTCTGAGCAAGTAAAACCAGAATATCCCCTCGGGATTTTGAAAGGAAGGAATCACTTATGGCTGACAATACTCTGAACTTTGATCTGGATGCCCCCGCAGTGCCCACCCTGACGCTGGACCCCACCCCGGAGGCCGCGGAGGAGAAAAAGCCCGAGCCCGCCCCGGCGGCCCAGCAGCCGGAGGTGCAGCTGACCCCTGAGGAGCAGGCAATGGTGGATTCCTTTGCGGAAAAGATCGATATCACCAACAGCCAGCAGGTGCTGCAGTACGGCTCCGCCTGCCAGAAGAAGATCGGCGATTTTTCCGAGGCTGCCCTCTCCAAGGTGTCCACCAAGGATCTGGGCGAGGTGGGTGATATGATCACCAACCTCATCGGGGAGCTGAAGAGCTTTGATGCCAATGAGGAGCAGCAGAAGGGCATTCTGGGCTTCTTCAAAAAGAAGGGCAATGAGCTGGACAACCTGAAGACCAAGTACAACAAGGCCGAGACCAATGTGGAGAACATTCAGTCTATGCTGGAGGGCCATCAGGTCCAGCTGCTGAAAGACATCGCCATGCTGGATAAGATGTATGAGCTGAACATGGCCTACTTCAAGGAGCTGAGCATGTATATCCTGGCCGGCAAGAAAAAGCTGGCCGAGGTCCGTGCAAACGAGCTGCAGCAGGCCATGGACAAGGCCAAGCAGTCCGGCCTGCCCGAGGATGCTCAGGCCGCCCGCGACCTGGCAGACCAGTGCGAGCGCTTTGAGAAAAAGTTGTACGATCTGGAGCTGACCCGGAACATCAGCCTGCAGATGGGCCCCCAGATCCGCCTGCTGCAGAACAACAACACCATGATGGCTGAGAAGATCCAGTCCACCATCGTCAACACCATCCCGCTGTGGAAGAACCAGATGGTGCTGGCGCTGGGTCTGGCCCACAGCCAGCAGGCCATGCAGGCCGAGCGTGCCGTCACCGACATGACCAACGAGCTGCTGAAGAAGAACGCCGAGGCGCTGAAGCTGGGCACCATTGAGACCGCCAAGGAGAGCCAGCGCGGCATCGTGGATATCGAGACGCTGCAGCAGACCAACAAGAGCCTGATCGAGACGCTGGACGAGCTGAACAAGATCCAGACCGAGGGCCGCGCAAAGCGTGTGGCTGCCGAGCAGGAGCTGACCCGCATCGAGGACGAGCTGAAACAGAAGATGATGGAGATCCGGAGCTGAAATGGCAAACGCAGATTTTTCCAGACAACCGAATACGACCGGCGGCTTTGACGCTTCCAGCTACCGTGCCGCAAAGCCTGCCGAGGAGGAAGTTCGGCTGACGCCCTTCCAGCAGAAGCTGGCAGGCCTCGAAAAGGCCCTGCCCGCCGCGCTGAGCAAGCAGGCTGTTGCCGTGGCGCTTTGCATCGTGGTGATGCTGGCCTGCTTTGTCGGCTTTGGCGGGGCGAAGCTCCGGGCAAAGTACGACACGGTGAAGAACGGGTTCACCACTGGCGTGGCCGCAGACAGCGGCTATGCCCTGAATGAGGAATTGACCACACGGCTCAACACCGCCGCCAACATCATCACCACGGCATCCAATACGCTGGGCGCTGACAGCGCCGAGGTGCAGACGGCTCAGGCCGCGCTGGACTCCTTTTCCGCCTGCCTCGGGGCGGTGCAGTCCGACGGCAAGACCCACGCACCGGACTCTCTGAGCGTCTATACCGGCGGCAGGATGCATATGCTCTACCAGTCGAACGAGACGCTTGGCACAGCCATCGGCCAGCTCTACGCAAAATTGCAGGAGCAGGCCGCAGACCCCATGAAGATGGGCGCAGTGCAGGGGCAGTACAGCCAGTTCAACAGTGCGCAGACCATCATCAGCAACCTGCATTATAACGATGCGGTCCAGAGTTACCAGAAAGACGTCGGCGGCTTCCCGGCCAGCGTACTGGGTAAGCTGTTCGGCATACAGGAGGTGGAACTTTTCGCATGAAGACGATGAAAACGCTCTCCCGCCGGATGGCGGCCCTGTTCCTTGTTGTCGTGGTGGGCCTCACAGCGCTGGCCCCGGCAGCTTCTGCTGCCGCCATCCAGCTGCCCAGCCTGCCGAAGGACAAGTGCGTCGTGGACGACGCCGGTGTCCTGAGCGACAGCACCACCACCGAGCTTGAGACCATCAACGCACAGCTCTCGGCCAGCTGTGACGGTGCACAGATCGGCGTGCTGACCGTGGACTACACCGGCAGCGCCACCACCGAGGACTACGCCGCTGAAGCCTTCAACACCTGGGGCATCGGCAGTTCCAGCAGGAACAACGGCGTACTCATCCTGCTGGTGATGCAGTCGGACCAGTACGCCGACGGCGACTACTATCTGACCTACGGCGACGGCTTCCGCAGCACCCTGCTGGCCGACCAGGCAAGCACCCTCGTGCAGACCATGGAGGACGATTTCGCCGCCAAGAAGTACGACGCCGCCGTCCTCACCTGCGCCACCAATGTGGCAAACACCATCGCGGAGGTGTACGGGGTCACTCTGAGCGGCGGGACCATCTATTCCGACGGCTCTGACACCCAGACCACCCGGCCCTCTGTCGAGCCTGTCCCGCCCCAGAAGCACTACTCCATCTGGGAAAACTTTATCGGCGGCATTTTCTCCATGCTGCAAAACCTGTCCGAAACGGTGATCGTCCCCATTGCGGCGGCCATTCTCGCCCTTGTGATGTGCTATGAGCTGATCGACATGATCGTGGAAAAGAACAATATGCACGACTTCGACAGTTCCATGTTCTTCCGCTGGATTTTCAAAAGTGCCTTTGCCATCCTCATTGTGACAAACACATGGAATATCGTCATGGGTGTGTTTGACGCCACCCAGCAAGTCGTCAACCAGAGCGCCGGGGTGATTATCGGAGATACCAGCATTGATTTTGACACGCTGCTCCCTGATCTGGAAAGCCGCCTTGAAGCAATGGACATCGGGCCGCTGCTGGGCCTGTGGTTCCAGACCCTTGTTGTGGGGCTGACGATGAACATTCTTTCCATCTGCATTTTCCTTGTGACCTATGGAAGAATGATTGAAATTTACGCCGTGACCGCATTGGGGCCGATCCCCCTTGCCACGCTGGGCAATGCAGAGTGGCGCGGCATGGGCCAGAACTACTTGAAATCCCTGCTTGCGCTGGGCTTCCAAGCCTTTTTAATCATGGTGGTTGTCGGGATTTATGCGGTGCTGATCCAGCAGATCGGAACCGCCGACGACATATCCGGCGCGATCTGGGGCTGTATGGGCTATACCGTTTTGCTTTGCTTCTGTCTGTTCAAGACCGGCAGCATATCGAAAGCCGTATTTACCGCACATTGACAGACAGGAGGAATACCAGCTATCGAGGAAACACAAAAGAAAACCTACAACATCCTTTACGCCGACCCGCCGTGGCGATATGAGTGCAAACGGACAGGGGCGGCGGAACATCACTATCCCACCATGAGCATTGACGAGCTGTGCGCCCTGCCGGTGGAAACGCTGGCGGAAAAAGACTGCCTCTTGTTTTTGTGGGCGACTTTCCCACAGCTCCCGGAGGCGCTGCGTCTGATTAAGGCGTGGGGCTTTTCCTTTAAGACCGTGGCTTTTGTCTGGCTGAAATTGAACCGCAAAAGCCCCACATGGTTTTACGGGCTGGGCTATTGGACGAGAGGAAACGCGGAAATCTGCCTGCTTGCCAAGCGGGGCCATCCCAAGCGTTACTCCAAAAGCGTCCATCAGTTTATCATTTCCCAGGTGGAGGAACACAGCAAGAAACCAGACATTACCCGTGAGAAAATCATAGAGCTTGCGGGCGACCTGCCCCGCGCAGAACTGTTTGCCAGACAGAAAATCCCCGGCTGGGATGCGTGGGGCAACGAAGTGGACAGCGATTTTTCCCTGTCCGTACCAGAAACGAGGTGACTTTTTATGGCTTATGTAACTGTCCCCAAGGATTTAACCAAGGTCAAATCCAAGGTAGTATTCGGGCTGACGAAACGCCAGCTCATTTGTTTTGGCGGTGCGCTGCTTGTAGGCGTCCCGCTTTTCTTTTTGATCCGGGGCCGCGTCCCGACCAGCGCGGCGGCGCTCATTATGGTGTTCGCCATGCTGCCGGGCTTTCTGCTGGCGCTTTACGAAAAACACGGCCAGCCCCTTGAAGTGGTGGTGCGCCAGATCGTAGAGTGCTGCTTCATCCAGCCCAAGGAACGGCCCTACCAGACCAACAACGCTTATACCGCCCTTGTGCGGCAATCCCAAATGGAAAAGGAGGTCAACGCCATTGTCCAAAAAGCAAAAGAACGAAACGAGCGCAAAAGCGCCGGTCAAGCTCACCCGCGCCGAAAAGAAAGAGATTCAGGCCGTCATCCGAAAGTATAAGGGCGACGGCAAGCCCCATTCGGCGCAGGCCAGTATTCCCTATGAGGCCATGTATCAGGACGGCGTATGCCGGGTAACGCCCCGCACCTTTTCCAAGTGCATTGAGTTTACGGACATCAGCTACCAACTGGCGCAGGCGGACACCAAGACCGCCATCTTTGAAAACCTGTGCGACCTCTACAACTATCTGGACGCCTCCATTCATGTGCAGTTTTCCTTTATCAACCGCAAGATCGACCCCAAGCAGTACGCCAAGAGCTTTGAAATCCGGGCGCAGGGGGACGACTTCGACGACATCCGCAGCGAGTATTCCGACATTTTGCAAGACCAGCTTGTGAACGGGAACAACGGCCTGATGAAGCGGAAATTTATGACCTATACCATTGAGGCGGACAGCCTGAAAATGGCCCGCGCCAGACTGCGCCGGATCGAAACCGACCTTTTGGGCTATTTCAAGAGCATGGGGGCCTCCGCGTGGGGACTGGACGCCAAGGAACGGCTGGAAGTCATGCACAGCATTTTCCACCCGGACGGGGAACCGTTCTCCTTTGACTGGAAGTGGCTTGCCCCGTCGGGGCTTTCCACCAAGGACTTTATCGCCCCGTCCTCGTTCCGCTTCGGCAATGCCCGGATGTTCGGGCTGGGCGGCAAATACGGGGCGGTGAGCTTTCTGCAAATCCTCTCCCCGGAGCTGTCGGATGAAATGCTGGCCGACTTTCTCAACACGGAAAACGGCATTGTAGTGAACCTCCATGTGCAGGCCATCGACCAGAGCGACGCCATTAAGACGGTCAAGCGCAAGATCACCGACCTTGACGCCATGAAGATTCAGGAACAGAAACGGGCGGTAAGAAGCGGTTACGACATGGATATTCTTCCCAGCGACCTTGCCACCTACGGGCAGGACGCCAAGGAGCTGTTAAAGACCTTGCAGAGCCGGAATGAACGGATGTTCCAGCTTACCTTTTTGGTGCTGAACACCGCAGACACCCGGCAAAAGCTGGAAAACGATGTGTTCTGGGCTGCCGGGATCGCCCAGAAATACAACTGTTCCCTTGTGCGGCTGGACTACCAGCAGGAACAGGGGCTTATGAGCAGCCTGCCGCTGGGGGCCAGCCACATCCAGATTGAACGCTCCCTGACGACTTCCAGCGTGGCCGTGTTCGTCCCCTTTGTGACGCAGGAGCTTTTTCAGGGCGGCGACGCCATGTATTACGGGATCAACGCCAAGACCGGCAACATGATTATGCTCGACCGCAAACGGGCGAGGTGTCCCAACGGGCTAAAGCTGGGGACACCGGGAAGCGGCAAAAGTATGAGCTGTAAATCAGAAATTTTGAGCGTGTTCCTCTGCACCCCGGACGATGTGTATATCTGTGATCCAGAGGCCGAGTATTACCCCCTTGTGAAGCGGCTGCATGGGCAGGTGGTGAAACTGTCGCCTACCAGCAAAAACTATGTGAACCCGCTGGACATCAACCTGAACTACTCCGAGGATGAAAACCCGCTGGCCTTGAAATCCGACTTTGTGCTGTCGTTCTGTGAGCTTGTCATGGGCGGCAAGAACGGGCTGGAAGCCATTGAAAAGACGGTGATCGACCGGGCGGTACAGGTGATCTACCGGCCTTATCTGGCAGACCCCAAGCCGGAAAATATGCCCATCCTTGCAGACCTGCACAAAGCCCTGTTAGACCAGCATATCCCGGAGGCCGACCGGGTGGCGCAGGCCCTTGACCTGTATGTGTCCGGCAGCCTAAATGTGTTCAACCACAGAACCAACATCGACATTCAAAACCGCATTGTGGCCTTTGACATCAAGGAGCTGGGCAAGCAGCTAAAGAAAATCGGTATGCTCATTGTCCAAGACCAGATTTGGGGGCGCGTCACCCAAAACCGCAGCAAGGGCAAGGCGACATGGTATTTCTGTGATGAGTTCCACCTGCTTTTGCGTGAGGAACAGACGGCGGCCTTTTCCTGTGAGATTTGGAAGCGATTTCGTAAGTGGGGCGGGATTCCCACAGGTGCCACGCAGAATGTAAAAGACCTGCTTTCCTCCCCGGAAATTGAGAACATTTTGGAAAACAGCGACTTTATCTGCCTGCTCAATCAGGCCAGCGGCGACCGCAAAATCCTTGCGGAACGGCTGAACATTTCGCCCCAGCAATTACGGTATGTGGACAATTCCGAACCCGGCGAGGGGCTTCTCATTTACGAAAATGTGATCCTGCCCTTTAAGAACCCCATCCCGAAAAACACCCAGCTCTACCAGATCATGACGACCCGGTTAGGCGAGGGGGCGACGGTATGAGCGCCTTAACACATTTCAGCCTGTTTTCCGGGATCGGCGGGATCGACCTTGCGGCGGAAGCCGCAGGGTTTACCACCGTATGCCAGTGCGAATGGGCGGATTTCCCGATGGAAGTTTTGAAAAAGCACTGGCCGCAGGTACCAAAATTCCGGGACATTACCACAGTGACAAAGGAGGCATTTTTTGAAAAAACAGGACGAGAAACCACCACACTTATTTCCGGGGGATTCCCCTGCCAGCCCTTTTCCAGCGCCGGGAAACAACGGGGATTTGAGGACGAACGGTATTTATGGCCCGAAATGCTCCGCGTTATCCGGGAACTGCACCCCTCTTGGGTGCTTGGAGAAAATGTTGCTGGCTTCATCCATCTGGGGCTCGACAAGACGGTTTTTGACTTGGAGCAGGCAGGATACGCCGTTAGGGTTTTCGTACTTCCTGCTGTCGCCGTCGGCGCATGGCATGAGCGCAAAAGAACTTTCATCATCGGCCATGCTGCTTCCCACGCCCCTTGCCAGCGACACGGGGGATGTGGGGAAAACTGTCGATGTGCGGATGACCCCGACCGGGAGCTTCCGAAAATACAATCCCAGCGGAACCGTATGGACGGCGCGGCTGTCATGGGCGGTTTACAAACTGCTGGGCAGCCCGCCGGGGGATGTGAAACTGAATCCCGACTGGGTGGAATGGCTGATGGGATTCCCCCGGAGATGGACGGACATTCCATGTGGGCCAAAGAACCGGCGCAAATCCCGTACTTAATCAGCGACCCACCGGCGAATATGGCAAAGCGGTTAAAGACTTTGGGAAACGCAGTTGTTCCCCCGCAGGTGTACCCCATCCTGCGCTATATTGCAGAGATTGAAACCGGGCGCTGCCGGAACAGACAGCAAGGAGGTGATCGGATATGGAACCCTTAAAACCCCGCGACAAGGTAACGCAGCACATGACCCGCGACGGCCTGACGCTGGCTAACCAGACCACCGGCGAAAGCGTCAATGTGTCCAGCCGGGAGGCCGAGCAGGAATACACTACCCAGCCAGAGGGCGCGGCGGAAAAAATACTGGAACGGGCGGATGAACTGCACGACCGCCACAAGGCAAAGAAAGCGGCCAAGGACGCCGGGGAAACCGTGGCGCAGGCCACCAGCCCTGTTTCCCGGTTGCAGTTTACCGCCGAGGAACGGGCCTCCCCGGAGCTGGCCCCGTATATCAAAAAGGCGGAAAAACGGGCGGATAAGCTGGAAGCGGCCAAAAAAGCCCTGCCGAAAAAGCGCGTCGTCACCAAGGAAACCGTTTATGACGAGGCCAAGGGCAAGGCCAAAAGCAGGCTGTATTTTGACAAGGTGGAGAAAGCCCCTCCCCAGCTCAAACCAAACCCGGCCAGCCGCCCCATACAGGAAGCCGGGCTTTACCTCCACGGAAAAATCCATGAGGTAGAACACGAAAATGTGGGCGTGGAGGGCGGCCACAAGGGGGAGGAACTGGCGGAACGGCAGGCGGGCCGCATGATCCGCAGCGGCGTCCACCGCCACAAGCTCAAACCCTACCGGGCCGCAGCCAAGGCCGAGAGAAAATCCATCGCCGCCAACGCCGAGTTTGCGTATCAAAAATCCCTGCGGGACAACCCGGAGCTGGCGCAGGCGGCCAAGAACCCCGTTTCCCGCTTCTGGCAGAAACAGCACATCAAGCGGGAATATGCCAAGGCAGCAAGGGCGGCAGGCACCGCCAAGACCACGGCTGCCGCAGCCAAGAAAGCCGCAGAGAAAAGCAGACAGGCCGCGTCCTTTGCCGCCCGGCACTGGAAAGGGGCGCTGATCGTCGGCGGCGTGGGCCTCATGCTCCTGCTGGTGATGGGCGGCCTGCAATCCTGCACCGCCATGTTTGGCAGCACCGGGACGGGCCTTGCCGCCACCTCCTATCTCTCCGAGGACAGCGATATGCTGGGAGCCGAAGCCGCCTATGCCGCACTGGAAGCAGACTTGCAGCATGAACTTGACAACTACGAAAGCCTGCACCCCGGCTATGACGAATACCGTTTCGATCTGGACGAGATCAAGCATGACCCCTATGTGCTGACCTCCATCCTCTCCGCGCTGCATAACGGCGTGTTCACTTTGGGGGAGGTACAGGGCGATCTTGCTATGCTCTTTGAAAAACAGTACATCCTGACCCAGACCATCGAAACGGAAACCCGCTACCGCACCGAAACGAGGACGGACAGCGAGGGAAACACCTACACCGTGGAAGTACCCTACACTTACTACATCTGCAATGTGAAGCTGGAAAACTTTGACCTGTCCCACCTGCCCATCTACATTCTCACCGAGGAACAGATGGGCTTTTATGCTGCCTATATGCAGACTTTGGGCAACCGGCCAGACCTGTTCCCTAACGGCAGCTATCCCCACGCCTCCACTCCAAAAGAGCCGACCTACTATGAAATCCCCCCGGAGGCGCTAAAGGACGAAGCCTTTGCCGCCATGATCGCCGAGGCGGAAAAGTATGTGGGCTATCCCTATGTGTGGGGCGGCAGCTCCCCAAGCACCAGCTTTGATTGTTCCGGCTTCATTAGCTGGGTTATCAATCATTCCGGCTGGAATGTGGGACGCCAGACGGCGCAGGGGCTTTACAACATCTGCACCCCCGTTTCCCCGGAGCAGGCCAAGCCCGGCGACCTTGTATTTTTCGTCGGCACTTATGACACTGCCGGGATGTCCCATGTGGGGCTGTATGTGGGAAATTCGGTCATGCTGCACTGCGGAGACCCCATTTCCTACACAAACCTCAATTCAAGCTACTGGCAGCAGCATTTTTATTGTTACGGGCGTTTGCCTTAAACGCCAGAAAGACTAACTATTAAAAGTCAAGTCTAAAATGAAAGTTTTTTGAATGAATTGCAAAAATGCATTTCAGATATATTTGAACCTTGAAAACTGCATGGCAACAAGAGCATCTTTATAGGTGCTCTAAAAGGAGATATTTACAGAAAAAAATTAAGCTGTTGGCAGATATGCTTTTCCCGATTTTTCCATTGCAAAAATCAACCGCACAAGCTTTTTGGCGGCATGAGATAATGCGACATTATAATGCTTACCTTCCGAACGTTTCTTTTCCAGATATGCACCAAAAGATTTATCCCAGTGACAGACATATTTTGTGGCATTGTAAAGGGCGTACCGGAGGTATCTGGAACCTCGTTTCTCCATATGGGAATAACAGTTGTCTAACTGTCCAGATTGATAAGTCGAAGGAGACATTCCTGCATATGCAAGTATCTTATCTGCGGAATCAAAACGAGAGAAATCCCCAATCTCAGCAAGGATCATTGCGCCCATCCGGTAACTGATGCCGGGAATGGTAAGGATTGGCGATTGGATTTCTTCATCCATGATTCGTTTGATGGCTGCTTCAATCTCATCAATCTCAATCGTTAATTCCCGAATAAGTTTTATGGTGTGCTTTAGCTCCAAAGACTTGGCAGGCATATGAGAACCGATAGAACTTCTTGCAGCGTCACGAAACATAATCGCAGTATCTTTTCCATATCTGCCTTTCGAACTCTCAGAGAGTAGGTTGGAAAGCCTTGTGAGATGTGCATTTGCAACAGCATCTGCACTTGGAAATTCACAAAGCAAAGCATAGACGGATGTCATATGAAGCGTAGGAACGAGTGTTTCCAGTTCCGGGAAAAGAATACAGACAAGTCTTGAAACAGAACTTTTCAGCTTTGCCCGTTCTTTGACTTTATCGAAACGATAACGAGTGAGTGACTTTAGTTCCTCATTGTGGTAAGATGTATCTGAGTAGGACTTTAAGTTCATGTCAGACATCATCATAGTAGCAATAGTACGGGAATCAACTTTATCCGTTTTCGTCTTTCTAAGGCTGAGACTTTTTCTGTAAAGATTTGTGTGAAGCGGATTGATAACAAAGGTGGTCAGACCTTTATCAAGAAGGAATCCCAGAAGATTGTAACTGTAGTGTCCGGTGGCTTCCAGTCCTACTTTTACTTTGGTTAAATCATCTGATACAGATAGAATTCTTTGAAATAAGGTTTCAAAACCATCACGATTGTTAGAGATGGAAAAGGGGTTAAATAATACTTCGCCATCTGAGTTAGTAATAAAGCAGTCGTGCTTGTCTTTAGCAACATCAATTCCAACGCAAATCATAAGAAATCTCCTTTGAATAAAATGGATACTGTTTAGATCCACAGGTACTCCTTGCGATTGTAACCTCGTTCTAAATAAACCGTCATGCGGTATCTAACTGATTAACAAATATACAAAGAGACTGTGGTTGCAGCCTTTCTGAAACCATCAAGTGGTAGGAGTTTTTAAACAATCCACAGTATCTCCAACAGTATAGCATATAGACCTTGGAGAGGGTCTATAAACACTACTACTTTATAATACGAGGAATGGAATATGGAGATGTATCAGGACCGGTGAAAGCTGGTGGAAAAACATACGAGATGAAGGGAATTATAAAAAAGAACAGTGAAAATAAAACAAGTAAATCTGTAGATTATGATAAAAAAATAAGAAAACCATTATTATCTTCGTCTAAAGAAGGACAGGAAATCATTCGTCAGTTTGTTGAACAGGGAATGATAGATGCAAGGTGTCAATTAATTGCAGTGATTATTCCTCAGCATATTGATGCATCATTTAAAGGAACACTTAGACATTTGGCTAGGCTATCAGGGAAAAAGGTGACTTTTATTGAACTTAATGAAATAGCTGAACTTTTATCTATTAATAAAACGATAGATGTTTAATAAATATAAATGTAATTTTTAAGGGATGAAACGCAACTTCAAAAACAAAAAGGTGATAAGGTGAAAAATGGATGAATTATTAAAAATATTAATTTTGTTTATAGCAGCAGTAATAATTTTGGCAGTTATTCTGGTTATAACTGTAATTATGATTAATGTATTAGTGGATACACTGGGATATATTTATGATTGTATATTTGCTTCGATTGTAGTTAAAATAGGTCACTATATAGGTAAAAAAATTCCTGGTATTAGAAAAAACAGGATAATTTATGTGATTTGGAATAATGTTTTGAATTCT
>OHEL01001114.1_pt1 | contig 12807 bp, 10 predicted proteins | sample 1567251 | NCBI WGS metagenome assembly OHEL01 (sample SAMEA3879601, study PRJEB24766) | human gut metagenome | biome: human-associated habitat; feature: feces | place: USA | collected 1985/1987
CAATCAAAATTAACAAAACTGCCGAGGATGGCATAATCAGCGGCAGGGAGTTCAAGATATCCTATACCTATAACGGTAAATCTCTTGCCGAAACTGATAAAACCAATGCAAAAGGCATTGCGGTATTTGATGATCTGAGGGTAGGGTAACGACAGTGCGAGATGGCTCTGCGAAAAAATCTCTGTAAATTAATCAACTGTGATAAAAACGTTAGTTGGGAATGGCATAAAATTTGCCACTCTAATTTTTTACAGTATACAATGGGTACTGTAATTTGTCAAGGTTCTTTTTGAAAATCAGCCTGATGGAGTGGAGCACAGCGCAATGGAATCAGGCTGATTTTCAGCGGCTCGCTCAGCCAAGCCTGTCGGGATACATGATTTCAAGCTCACCAAGAACTCTGCACCAGTTTCTCAGTGGCATAGTCCATTTTTTCGCTATTTTATGAGTTGCAAGATACAGAGCCTTCAACAGCGCCGTATCGCTCGGAAATACGCTTCTCTGTTTGTTCAGACGGCGGTATCCGCTGTTACGGCTCCTTTCATACCCGAAAGACCATCGGCACATATCACGAGGACGTCCTTTACGCCACGATTTTTTAGCTCGTTCAGAACGCCAAGCCAGTACTTTGCACTCTCGTTTTCACCGATATGTATGGACAATACCTGCTTATGTCCTGTAAGACTGACAGCAAGAACAACATACGCTGCAAGCTTTTTATCTGTCCGTTTTCTCGTACAGAAAGATGTACAGCATCAATAAATACAATGGGATAAACCTCATCAAGCGGACGTTTCTGCCAGTCCTCTATCTGCGGAAGGAGACGGTCTGTGATATCGGATACCATACCATCGCTGACCTCAAATCCGTAAATATCTTCGATGGTATCGCTTATCTGGCGTGTTGTCATGCCCTTTGCGTACAGCGATATTATCTTCTGTTCGATACCTGAAATATCCTTTTGACGCTTTTTTACGACCTTAGGCTCGAATGTTCCGTCTCGATCCTGTGGTACTTCGATCTCGGTTTCGCCTAAATTTCCACGTATCTTCTTTGTTTTCTTTCCATTACGGTAATTGGAGTTGTCCGAGCGTTCATATGAACTGTACCCTAAGTGTTCATCCAGCTCTGCCTCAAGCATTTCCTGTATAGTGCCGCCAAGAAGATCCTTCAGAGCATCTTCTATATCCCTTGCTGACCGGATATCATACTCCTTGAGCAGCATTCCGATGATGTTCTTTTTTCCTTCACTCATTGGTTCTCTTTTTCTTCTTCCCATAAAAAATCAGCCTCCTGTGTTATTTCTATTTTACCACAGTTGACTGACTTTTTACAGACTTTTTTTTCAGAGGGTCGAAAAGCAGCGACATTGCTGCCGCTGCTTTCCACCGTTTTATCTCGCAGCTTGCATAGGGTCGCTCCTCAGCGTTGCCCTATTTGGCTGCAAATATAGTATTGATTTTATTTTGGGTGTTATACGCATTTACACAGTTGTTTTTTCAGAACCGAAATAGGACCTAATGGATACGTCACTATATTGAAAATGTCTTTTAGTATACTATTTATTAATTTTACGAGTCATAATTTTTCTGCCCAAAACATCATACGTACATACTCACATACAGCATCGTCGTATTTTTTAGTTTCAATAAGATCTACGATATAAACGATTTTACTATAGATTTCATTGTAAATCTCATCTTTTCTATCTAATTTGTTGATCTTTTCTATAATTGCAGGTGCTGTTTCATAGTAAATTTTTATTAACCCATTTCCGAAAACAGACTGTTTCATATAATGATCTCTTAAAGATCTTAATGTTGTTAGCTCGTAGCAATCATCAGGTAAGCCTTTATGTTCGCAGCAAGCTGTTGTTAAAAAACATCCTCCGGTGCTTGATATGTTTCCCTCTTCCCAATGGCTACACGAGTCATCTGCATAGTAATAAGATTTATACCAACTGCAATAGCCTTTCTTATATTCCCCCTCATAAGTATAATACTTACAGGAACCGCATTTATTCATTTCTACATAATCCATAATTATCATTTCCCTATCTGAATTTTAATTTTCCGAAAATATCCCTTTTGAATCTGATCAAAAATTTTTTTGCATCTTCAAACCCAAGTTTATATGCTGAATCAAAAGAATCATAAGCCATTGAAATCTCATTTATATTTAAACAAAAGATACCGTGTTTATAACATAATAAGCCTTCTAAATAAAATGTGATTTCAGCAATCTGAGGATAAGCGTCAGTCATTTTAGAAAGCTTTGATAAAAGACCATCTAATTTATCCGTATGGTTTTCATTTATATATAGATCACTTAATGAATCAATAATTGAATAATATAATTGATTTTTATCTTCAGAATCACTATTACATTCACCAATAATATATAAATAATCAGTACACAATTCAAGACCTTCAATATTTTTCGCTTTATCAAAAAAAAGAAACATTGCTTTTAAAATAAAAAATGAACTTTCATAATTATTATTGGTTTTTAAATATTTTTTTGCTACTGATATACCTTTTGGGACATTTGTCCACGATTCATTTATAGAACCATAATATAAATTTAAAAATGCATATTTTGCACAACAATCCATATTATCCGACATTCCGAGCTCATAATAATAGCTTGCTAATTTATAATTTGGCTCAATATTTTTTTCATCTGAAAATAAATCACCAAGTATTTTATAATTTTTTGAACGTTCAAGATAAAATACAGCTTTATTAATATCCTTCGGAAAGTCTGGTGTACCTGCAATATATAACTGACCAATAAGCGTATCTGATAATGGACATCCGCCTAATGCCTCACTTTTCTTTAGATACTCCGGAATTTTTTCATCTCTATTCGGCAAGTTTTCATTTTTCAGATATAAAAAAGCTGCGGCTGAGTATCCGGTTGGATCATGCGTTTCTTCAGAAAATGCACAATAATAATCTTCTGCTTTTTTTAGATCAACAGTTGTTCCAAGTCCTTCTTCATATATATTCCCCAAAATAAATCCCGATCCTGCACCTTCATATTCGTAAGCTATTTCAAGGAGCTGTCTTGCTTTCTCATAGTTTTGAGGTGCACCATTTTTTCCGTGACGAAAAAATACTCCTAATATCCATACAGCGTTCGGGTTGTGCTGATAATATGCTTCACGAACATATTCATAAGGCATTTGAGACAATTCTTGTTTTGTGCAATTCCTTAAGTCCATATATTACCGACCTCCTTTATATTTTTCAACCCGTATCAATCAAAATTTATTTCTTTCGGCATTTGATTTTAAATCATCAATAGTACAGCCATTACATTGCTCAATAGTTATTTCGTAAAAATTGTAATATGAATATTCATTCTCAGAAAATTCAAGTGCATCTCCTTTATAAATTTCCTCTGACGTTAATTTACCATTAGACAAGGAATACTTTGTAAGAAAGGTTATTATTCCACTGGGTGTATTTGCATTAACATCACAACCATGAGAATAATAATTTACAAGGCAATTGAGCGTTTTTGAATAATACAGATCATCCCAGCCAGTATCACTATCACCTGTAGATACTACCGATCCATCATCAGGGTCATATTCATATACATGAAACCTTGAGGCTGCTGCTGCTATATCATATATGTAAATCAATTCATCTGTACCATCTCTATTTATGTCAAATAAAGCGTAAGCGGGTTCTACGGAAGATTGTTGATTTAATTCCGATAATTTGTCAAGATATGCACTGTATATATCTTTAACATCAGTGTTCTTACCATCGTCGGGATTTTTATTTTTTTCTATGTTATCGGTGTCCTTTTTATCAGAACTGTCTTTAGGAATACTATCGATCATATCTTTAAGCGGAGGCCTAATGCTTTTATCTTCGGTATATTTAAAAGCATAATAAGATTCAGTCAATGCCTTTTTACGTTCTTCCTGAGTCATTTTTAGATAATCCAGCTTTTTTATAGTTTTAACTGACGCTTTTAAAGGAGTTTTATCTGCAAAATAATTGTTATATGCATTAATGACTTCACTTGATGTAGTTTCATCATTTCCTACTTTAAATGAAGAATACTTTTTATTTTCACCGTCATAATTAAAGTATATCTTCTCGGTACACCTTACTTTTTTATCGTTCTCTCCTAAAACAACTTCATTTAAGGTATATGCGCCTGCATCTTCAGGAAGATCTGTACCTGTGTATGCATAAAATTGTCCGTCTGCCAATATTATTTTTCCGTTTGAATCTTTATATGGAGTAAAGGTAAACGCATCATGTCCATAATCACTTCTGTTACTACTCCATACGGTATAGAGATCTTCTCCCGTTGCAATAATTCCATTATCTTTTTCATAAACAGTGAAGCATTTTTGCTCCTCCTGTCCGATCATAAGTCCATATCCGCCAATAATAAGTTCAGGTTCCCCATCTCCGGTTAGATCCTGGAACCACATTTCATCCTTTTCAGCATAATTATGACCAATATAACCTTTATACATTTCATATGAATCAAGCCAACCGGTACCGCTGTCCATAGGTTCATGTTCTTCCGACCAGCTTAATATTTCTTCAACGAATTCCGGCGTTTGTTGAGATGTGTTTTCATTTACTTCAACAAGCTTATTTTGACCTCCTATTGCAATTTTGGGAGTAGCAACTTCTGGCTTGATCTCATTATCGGTTAGATACATATCAGCCCATTCTATATCACTTTCACCCCAGATATCTGTTGCAAAATCAAGGGCTTCGTCTATGCTGTCTCCGCACATTAAGCTATAAACAAATGCGTCCTGAATATAGTAATTGTAATATGTATATACTGTTTCTGTATTTGCAATTACACTTAATGCTCCTGCGTCTTTGAATGCATTCACAAGCTTATCGTTTATGTATGCTTTACAGGAACCTAAAAATACTATTGATCCTTCAAGCTCGTTATTTTTATAGTGAGATGTAAAATAGGACGGCATAATACAGTAATAAGTATTTCCGGAGCTATCGTCATCATATGTCACTTGAATAATATTACCGTTAATTATATCATCAAAATATTCTCCGATATTTTGTTCAGTCACAACTTCCTTTGTACATATAATAGGAGTATCATTATAAAGTGTACCATGCTCTTCAATATCAATAAAATCATATCCAGCCAATTCCTCTGCAAAATCTGCAACAGTACAATCTGTGTCGATATCTGTTAAAAGCTTTTCGCTTGTCCACACATCTGAACGCTGATTTAACAATTCAAGCATATCATCGTATCCAAGACCATACATTACTTTTGCTTTCATATCAGTTTTGCTGTATGAATATTTTTCCGAATCAAAGGCTACTTTATTATCGATTGCTTTGATTTGACCGTTTTGATCTATATCGGCATAGTTTTTTGCTATTCCATTAACACTCTCGTCAAAAGGTTCCAGCATTACTCCGCCCAAAGAGCCATCGTTATAGACATATTCATAAATCATAGTATCTTCACTGTAGTCAATGTCGCTGATCATTGATTCCTCGACCATACAGTTTAATGCATTTTCGATTTTTTCTTTTTTGTCGTTCTCTGATCCATTCTTATAATCAGGATCGGATATTATATCTCTCAAAGTAGAGTTTACCTTTTCATAGCTTTCATAAGCGGTTTGGACTTGTTGAACAGTAGGTTTATTTGAGGATAGATATTTATATGCAAAAAAAGCTCCTATTCCCAGAACTGCAACAGAAAAAACACAAGCAGCTATTTTCCCAACACGATTTTTCTTCCGGGAAGAATTTATTTTAGACCTATTTTCCATGCAATTGGGGCATAATTTTCCTGGGTTAGAGCTGTGAATGGTAAATCCGGTGCCGCATTTGCTGCATTTCCTCATAACAATGGGATCGTAGTTGGGATCGTAGGGTATATTAATTTTAAATTTATATCCGCATATATTACAGCTTCTCGCATCTTCATTTAGCAGCTTCCCACATTTAGGGCATCTTTTATTCATTGTATGTCACTTCCTATGAATTACTTTGAAATTGTGGCTTTGTTGAGTATTTTTCCTTTTTTCCGTATATACTTCTATCGTTTTTGTCTTATAATCAATTTTTATAATATATTGCTCATCATTTTTTAATGTCAGAAGCGATCTCGTTCCGTCTTCGGGTTTGTCAAATGCCGTATAAACGAATTTTGCGCTTCCTTTCGGAATTTGACATGATAAAAAGGAATCTTCCGGCGGATAACAGTATGCTATAAAGGTACCATTTTTATTAAAAAAATAACCATTCATAATACATAAACTATCTCACTCCTGTATTAATCATCTATAATCAACGCCTTAATATGTATTAAATTACTTCAACTTCCTTTTCTGCTACAACATCATCACCATAAATATAAGAAATCGTTAACTTGCCTGTAGACTTTATTTCAAACTGTTCATCACCAAATGTTATAATATCTTCGTTACTTGAAACAAATTCACAGTCTTTCCACGCTATATCTATCGGGATTTTTTTTAAAACTTCACCATTTGATTTTTTTATAAATAGATTTCCTGAACATGGAGCTGCATAGAAAAGGCTTACGGTCGCATGACCGTTTTCTTTATCATAAAAGTCAATACCATTTTTAGAAAATGGATCTACATAAGCTTTATCGCAATCCGTTTCTGCGATAAGGTCATAAACCGTTGCGTCCGAATCAAAAGATATATCGATATCATAAATATTAACACTAAAACTGAGGGTAGGTGCAGGTATTGTAGACGACTCATACGAAGAGATAGTTTCGGGAACATCCCAAATTACCTCCTCGTCAAAGTCTATCTCAGCGTAAGCCGATATTTCATCAACATTAGTTTCTATATTTTCAATTGATATTTCTTGTTTATTTTCTGACAATTCATTTTTATCTATAGTTGACATCGGAGTAAAAATCGAATTTGTTTTATACAAACTGCTGTCGATAGTATCATCGTAATAATTATATGTATCAGTAACATTTTCAGCATAATTTGGGGAGGATTCATCTGAATAAATACCAATCAAAGCAAGTATTAAAAAAAATGATATTATGAGAATCGTAGCTATCAATGCTCTTGTCGCTTTCTTGTCTTCGTTGTGAGTTTTTGTATTTATTTCATCTTTTGATGCTTTTTCTTTATTTTGCTTCCTGCGAAATTCCTCCCATCCGTCGTCAATTTTCAAATCTCCCGGATTTGGCTTTGATTTATTTCTTATTTCCATGTCAAGCTTACACCAAGGACAACTGCTTAGTCCTATAAAGTATTCATGCTTTGGATTGTCGGTACATTTGCACAATCTCTGACTTAAAGAATCAAGTGCGTAAAACCATTCGTCTGCTCTCGGTCTGGCGCTCTTGCTTTGTTGACCTTCAATAAATGCTCTTTCAAATAGCTTTTGAATATCTCTCGGAAGAATACCTATATTAGGTGAATAGCGCGTTTTTGCTATTTTCCCATTAATATTACTTTTTGTAAAATAAGGACAATATCCATTTTGTATGTTCTTTACAGGTTGGAAATTACTCATAGATTCTTTGGTGGTAACAACGCATGAAAAAGGATGAACGCCGTTCATTAAAAGCCTGAAAATAATAACTGCAAGAGCAAAATTGTCTGTGCTTTCGTTAAACATATTCCGTGCATTATTTTCATCAAAAGTTTTACCCTGAAGCTCAGGAGGAATAAACTCCGGAGTAACTACAGTACATGGAAAAATTTCTCCTGATTTACTTTTGATATGATATGAATCCGTATCTACAAGCATAACTCGACCAGTGTTCACATCTAACATGAAATTATTTGGGTTCAGATCTCCGATTATATGTCCGCTGTCGTGAACATTATTCACGGCGGCAGCAATATTTTCTGCCACTTTTACATATTGTGACCACAAATATTTTTTTCTGTTATCATAAACGTAAAAATCTATCAAGCTGCTTAACCCTGACACTTTTTGCATTACATATCCGCAAAAATTGTTATCCTGATACAGAATGGCGTGAGGCCATGCACATTCAGACAAGTCATTTGAATCTGTTTCAAGCATAGCCAGAAGTTTATTTTTCCTGTTTTCGGTACGATTCTTTTCATGATAGATCTTTGCAACCAAATCGGGCATACCTTCTATATTATAAATGCTGCCCTCGCCGCCGGAAGTAATGCTTTCTTCAAATAATACATATTTTTGTCCGCTATTCAAATCGTAATAAATTCTTCTATCATTATTAGAAGCCACTGCTGGAACCCCCCGTTATATTACTATAGTGCTCATCAACAGCTTCTGAATTAATATAAGTAAAATGAGTCGATGTTCCCACCTCTTGGAGAGCTTGTTTCATTCTTGGTAAAGCATCTTTTATAGCTTTATCTTTAGCTTTATCATTTTCAGAATTTGACGCCATACTATCGCTTTGTGTAGAATCATCTGCATGATCAGAAGTATCATCATCCGCAATAGCGCTTCCCTGCGTATGTTTGCCGTTGTAAGCGCTATCCTTACTTATACTGGAAGATTCCATACTCTTTTTCGATGTATCCTGAACGTTACCTTTGTTTAAAAAAACAATACAGATAGAACAAATAATAATAAGCACTAATATCACTATCAGCTGTATCAAAACGATTTTCCTTAGTTGGCGGTTGATTCTATACGAATTTTGTAATCTTTTCTTTAACTTTCTGGATTCATCATTAATTACTACGCTTTCACCAGTAGGAGTTACTTTGATTATATTTGTAGGCTTTTTTATATCAATAGGAGTAGGTCTGCGGCCTTCACGGAGTTTGCGTTTCATGTTTTCGTTTAACTTATCCCAATCAGGTTCCTTGTAATATTCCTCGTCTTTTAAATCTGCTAAAATATCAGTGTTTATCAATCCTACGATAGTTTTATCATCTGTTACATTAGGCAAGCCGTTTCCCGAAACAAATTTAGATATGCTTTTTTGCAGATTTTCAAAATCAGTTTTGTTATTTGCCCTAAGAATATTTCTGTCCATAAATCGGCGGATAAATGGAATATTTATTTTTTGAGCTTCATTTGCAAGCAGAGGATGACACACAATATCAAATATGCCGTCTGTCATAAGCGTTAATGCACAGACCTCGTCGGGATATTTTCCAAAGGACCAATTGTCGGGACCGCCCAAGAGCGGATATGTTTCATTGAATGCTTCTCCCTTTTTTACTTCTGTTGCACAATCATAATTACCGCTCGGCGTTAAAACGATAATACCGCCGTCACCGCATTGACCGTAATATAAGTTTTTACCATTATAAATCGCAGCAGTGAGGGTTGTATTATATTCCGAAAAATCTATTTTCATGTCTTCGGCAGTATTCATTACGTTGTTATATGCTTCTTGATATGCCTGTGATATAAGATCAATGTAAAACTTATCGCTTTTTTTGGATTTAATATGCAAATTTATGTAAGCCAAGAATGAATTCACAGCCACTTTTGCACCTATATCCGATTTACTTGCACTGCCTAAACCGTCGGCAATTACAGCTATTGTATATCCGTTGTCAAGCTTTAGCACATCAGAATAATCCTGACATACACCGTCAGGATTTTCTAAATGTGCTGTTCCTATTGCCGAAATTTTAAAATATCCAATCATTCTTACAAACTTACTCCTTTATCAGCAGAGTGTATCTTCCGATCTATTTCATATCTTTAAAAATTTCCGCAGGCTCAATCAAGCGGAACCTTAAACATTGTATCAGGTGCAGGAATATTTAACGAACCGGATTCCTCAGTACTGTTTCTCAAAGCATCCAGACTGGATGAAACAAATTTAAACAGCCCAGTGAAATCACAATTTTTTAATCCGTATATATTATTTGGATCAAATATTTGTTTCATAATATCGGCTCTAAAACCGTCCACGCCAACACAGTATGCAATCGCCTTTCCGTTATTCTCCATCCACTTTAATCTCTCAGCTGACTCACGGTAATCATCATTTGGACCACCATCAGTTACGCAAAAGATCCAAGGTCTGAAATAAGGTGTTCCTGCGTAGTTGTATTTATTTTTTTGCATCGTGACCATATCCATTGCAGTTTCCAGGGCTTTGCCCATAGCAGTATTTCCATATGCTTTTAGTTCAGGTAATTCCATTTCTTCTACCGGAGCAAAATCCTGAATTACCTTGACATCACTGTCGAACGTAACAACAGCCACATCAATACAAGCCTTTGCATGGGTATCAAGACTTGATAGGGTCTGCTGCTTGAATACTCTGAGTCCCTCGTTAAGCTGTTTTATTGCTTCATTGCTGTTCATTGAACTTGACGTATCCAATAGAAAAACACAGGCAACGTGTTTTTCCGTAACGTATTTTACCGGTTCGTCATTGAAATCTCTTTGGTTTAATTTTGGCATAATAAGTCCTCCTAAATTTGTTATATATAATTAGAATATTTACTGGTTTGATTTTATAATCATACCTACATCATTAACTGAGAGAGGCACATCAATTACCAAATCAGTAATAATACATCCGTACATTTGAAATACTATCCCACCATATTCTGTATTGTCATCGTTTATAGTAGCGTTGTTTTTTAGATAAGATATGGCTTTTGCAGAAAGATTGAAAGAAACTGTCTCAGGCTTAAAGTCAAATAAACAGAAAAAACCGTCTGATTGTATAAATGTTCTTGTATTTTCAATAATGTCATTACTGATCTCATTTGGAAAAGTATATGATTCATTATTAATGCTGACTGCATCTGCTGCCGTAGGTACACCGGTTATGTAATTCCCGTCAAGCTTATAAAGAGCATTCCAATCTACAGCATCTTTGGGTGCAAATACATAATAATCAGTATTAAGATATTTTAAAGTAACAGTTATTGAACAACCTGTTTCTTCGAAATCAGAAAAGTATTTGTTATCGATATACTCTACTTCGTTTCCGTCAGTATCATAAAAATTTGCAGCTGACCAGTCGTCATAATTATCGATTCCAATGAATTCAATCGATTCATAGGTTTTATTATTTGAGTCTGTTTTTTCAGACTCTATTTCAACGTTTGTATTAGAATCTGTTATTGATTTGGCTGATTTGCTTTTAATAGCATTATCAGTAACACCAGATCCAATCTCTGTTTTTGATAAATCGTCATCCGTGACAATATTTTCTTGTTTATTATGTATTTTAATAATAACTGTTATCAAAACTATAGCAGTTAATACAGTTATAATAGAGGATAGTGATATTATAATATTTTTTTTCACTTGTTTAGACTTTATTGCAGAACTGTTTTCGGTTGGGGTATTTAAATACGCTTTCTGGCAAGATGATTCCGCAGATACTTTGTATCCGCAAAATTTGCAAAAAGTTGAGTTATCATCTATTTTATTGCCGCATTCTTTACAAATCATAGTTATAACCTCTTAAAAACATACGTTCTATCTGTATTTATTTTCCTCAAAATCAATTTGTTGGAGGAAAGTTTTTCAATTACATACCTTTTAGAATGTCCAAGTAACTTACTTACTCTATAATCATCATCATATATTTCAAGAGTATCACCATCGATTGAGTAGTAGCCTTCCTCGGAATAAGCACCGGAAATGAGTAACCTTCCATTGGTAAATTCCCAAGTCACTTGATCTTCTTTATCTACCAATTCGGTACCATCAGAATAAAGCAACCATTTTCCTTGAATCTTACTCTCGTTGCTCTCAAATATCCTGAATAAAATAAAAGCAATTATAACAATAAACAACATTAATATAATAGCAATAAGTATATTACGTTTTTTATTAGTTTTCATTATTGCTGCAAATCCTCCATCTTGAGGGTTGAAGTTATTTAAAACACATCCGCAATGTAGACAGAATTCCGCATTAGGTGCAACGGCATTACCGCATTTAGGACAATAACTCACCTGAGGGGCAGGAGCAGGCTGCGGCTGAGGGCGTGGCTGTGGTTGAGGGCGTGGCTGTGGTTGAGGGCGTGGCTGCTTTCCCGTAGGTTCTCCGCAAACGGGACAAATAACTGTGTTGTCTGATAATTTCTTTCCGCATTTTTTGCAAAACATAGCTGGTCACTTCCTAAAAATTATTTTGCATGGTTGAATACATTCTTTGAGAAATAATCTGATTTATCATCTCTTCAATGTTTTCACATTTTGTTTTTTCCATAATGTAAAATGGAATTTCTTCTACGTTTCCCGATGTCTTTTCTATGACAAGCATTGTTGTAAAAGAATCTATAATATACAATGCTGCCAGTAATAACAATATAATTCCCCATGCAGGAGATCCACCTAAGCATATAATGGCAGCAATTAAAGCAACAAGTCCGCAAATAAAGGATTTTGGATTCAATGAGAAATTTGAATTGACTGATGAAATTTGATTAATAGGAATACTTTTTCGTTTAGTGCCAAATGGTATGAATAAAATCGCATTCGGAAGTTTGGTTTTAATAAAATTCTGTTCCATTCTAATCTCACCTTTCATATAGAATAATAAGAGTGAGATCATAAATGTTATTACTTTCGGGTTTTGCCCGGTTAGTTGACCTGCTTGGCAATTGCTGCATAGAGTCTGCCCATAAGGCAAAGCAGCACCGCATTTACGGCAATAACTCACCTGAGTGGCAGGATCCGGATGAATGGGTGGCTGTGGTGGAGTGTAAGGCGGCATCATTCCCGTAGGTTTTGGTGGAGTGTAAGGCGGCGGCATCATTCCCGTAGGTTTTGGTTGAGGGAAAGGCGTCGGCTGCATTCCCGTAGGTTCTCCGCAAACGGGACAAATAACTGTGTTG
>OHEL01001117.1_pt1 | contig 12780 bp, 9 predicted proteins | sample 1567251 | NCBI WGS metagenome assembly OHEL01 (sample SAMEA3879601, study PRJEB24766) | human gut metagenome | biome: human-associated habitat; feature: feces | place: USA | collected 1985/1987
CCGAAACCGCCCACATCACTGCGCCGCGCAGCATGGCTCACCTGTTGCGCACCACTTTGATGGCTGTGGGTATTTTGTCCCTCCTGCTCAGCGTGGTGGGGGCAGCGCTGCTGTTCCAGCACGCTTTTGCCGAGCAGTTTGACACCGACCTTTCCCGCACGGTGGAAGCTATTGCGGTGGGGTATGAGCATTCTGCCGACCCACAGCCAGAGCAGCTGGCCCAGTATGCAGACGGCCTGCGTCTAACCCTTGTGGCCCAGGATGGCACCGTTTTGTACGATTCTGCCACTGCTGATCCCAGCACCTTGCCCAACCATGCCAACCGCCCAGAGATCCAGCAGGCTATGGCAGAGGGCACTGGTGCCAGCGTGCGCCGCAGTGCAACCCTTGGGTACGACACCCATTATTATGCCGTGCGCCTGACGGACGGAAGCGTTTTGCGGCTGGCGGACGAAACCAGCAACATGTGGAGCAGCTACAACCGCGTGCTGCCCGTTCTGATGGCCGGGTGCATCCTTATCATCATTCTGGCGCTGGTGCTGGTGCTGACCGGAAAATCGGTGTACAACAGCCCGTATCTGTCAAAGGCGCAGAACCGGTATCATATTCCAAATTCCGTGATCGCGATCTGCAACGAGATCATGCCGGCGGAGGAGGAAGAGCGCGTCTGGGCGGTATTTCCGCAGGAGTTGATCTACTATGTGCGGCAGTATACCTCGGAGGTGCAGATGCCGTACGGGCGGGAAATGCTGGAGGCATCCTGGGAGTGGAACTGGGACACGCATCCGATTTATAAGATCATGCGGGAGGATACGATTGATCTGGATGCGCTTTCGCCGCTTTTGACGGAGTACAACTGCCAGTATCTGATTTTGAACAAGAGTGTTCCGTATACCGGCGATCCGCAAAAAAACGGACTGACGAAAATCGCGGATATAGAAGCATATGAGCTGTACCGGAATGAAGCGGTGGAGATTGCGAAGAAGAAAACCGCTCCGGTTACCTGTGGAAATCCTGTTGCTTAGTTTATGGCGGGGAGTACCATGTACGGGGGAAGAGTGGTTGAGATGAGGAAAACATAAAATGAAATCAGCAGACGATAGATATAACCCAAAAAGTTGTCGATTCAGTAAAGAATGGGTGTTTCTGCAGGCATTTTTGACTGCACTTGCGCTAAATACAGAACTTGGAGTAGCAAATGATGAAATAGATGGAATCAGCAATGTCCTTTTGGCAAGGCTTTATGCACTGTTTGCTCAGATTGAGTTCGGAATTCGTTCCAGGGGATTTTTCCTGACTGTGCTGACGGCGGCATTATTTGTTGGATATATGTGGATTTCACAAAAAAAGCGTTTTTTTTCGACAGAGAAGCATGCTGCTTTAGCAGCGTTTTTATCTGCGATGTACACTGGTGGTATGGCGTATTGGTACGGAGGCAGTCTTTCCCTTCTGTACTCCTTTCAGATCAACAGGATTCGCAGTATAGTACTGCTTGTCGGGATGTACTTTTTTTACCTTCATGCGATCGAGGGGATGCATTACATGCTGCATAAAAAGACCGAAAATGCAGGAACAGTTGCAGAAAAAAAAGGGAAATGGGTATCCATGTATCAGAAATCTTCTTTTTGGATAACCTGGGGTATCCTGATGCTGGCATGGCTTGTTCATCTGATTTTAAGGTATCCAGGTGCGATGAGTTATGATAACTGGGCACAGCTGCGGTATTATTATGGATTTGAAACATACACGACAGCTCAGCCGATTTTCCATACCTGGCTGTTTGGCAGTTTTATTCGACTTGGTGTAAAACTCGGGAGTTCGAATGCCGGTTTATTTTTATTTGTCCTGATGCAGACCCTGATTATGTCTGCTGTTCTTGCATGGACACTGGAACTGATGAAGCGCTGGAATACAGTTGCCTGGCTTAGAAAACTGACCTTCGCGGTTTATTGTGTTGCACCGTATTTTGCAGGCTATGCGGCTTTTCCAATTAAAGATTATTTATATACAGCTTTTCTGGTGCTTCTCGTTTGTCTGATGGCAGAATGGATGATTTTGCGTGGTCAGTTTTGGCAACATATCGGGAAAAATGTGCTTTGGATTGTCGGAACTACGCTGATGATTCTTTGCCGAAAAAATGGGATTTATCTGTATTTTGTTGTTGCAACAGTGGCTCTTGTACAGATGGGTTTACATAAAATGAAGAGTGCAAAGGATACGGCAGATTCTCGCCAATCGGAAGCAGATAAAAGGGAAAAAAGTGCAGCATGGAAGCAGTGGATGCGTACAGCCGGCAGAAAATGGATTGTGGTGTGCCTGCCGTTTGTTCTGGTATTTGTTGTGGAAGGAATTATTACACAGGTTTATCATGTGGAAAAGGATTCTCCGAAGGAAATGTTTTCGCTGCCGTTTCAGCAGACAGCGCGCTATGTAAAAGAATACGGGGATGAGATATCGGAGGAAGAACGTGAAATTATTGCAAAGGTGTTGGATTACGATTCCTTGGCAGAAATTTATGAACCGATGACAGCCGATCCGGTAAAAACAACTTATCGTTCTGGTTCGGCGGGGGATCTTACTGCATATTTCAAGGTGTGGCTGAAAGAATTTTTCCGACATCCGCTTTGCTATGTAGAAGCAACCTGGAATCAGAATTATTATGTGTTTGCGCCCTATGTGGATAACGTGGTTTATAATAAGAATTGTCTGGTTGGTTCGGAATTGGAATATGACAAGGAATACTATAGCTGGCTGAATTTCCAAATCCCTGAAAAAATGGAAGGTGTGTCGAATGTTACGGTAAAATTGTACAGCCTGCTGACGACAGCGCCGGTTATCGGGATGTTCAGCAATGTGGCATTCTATGTGATTCTGATGTTTGTATTACTGCATTTTATACGGCTGGAAAAAAATAAAAGAGCATTCTTCGTAATGCTTCCTGCGGTGATTTCGTTTTTGTTTGTGTTGTTGGCACCGCAAATTCAGGGGCAGCCCAGGTACGCGTTTCCGATCATTTATACGATGCCGTTAATGATTGCGTTTTATCAGAGGACCGGAAAAGCATGATTGCAGCATGTCGGACGGCATATCGGACAACGGCACTATCAGATGTTGCCGAATAAAATAAAAGAGTAAACAATAGAATGCACGCTCTGCGAGCATTCTATTGTCATGAATAACAAACCGGGAGCTTGCGCAGTGTGCACAGGCTCCCGGTTTTTATGCAAGATCCATTTACTGTTTAAATACTTTTCCAAAACGCTCTGCGATTTTTTCACGACCCTTTTGGTTCAGATGATATCCGTCCGTCAGGCAGTCGGTATCCTCCATTGTGATCGCACCGTAGTAGTTGTCGATAAAGGATACGCCGTTTTTGCGGCAGGCTTCGACTTCCCAGTTGAGGTAATCGACCATCGTGCCGTTGCCGAGATCATCGCGGTCGATATCGATGGTTTTGCCGTTTGCATCCGTGAAGGTGCCGTAGGGCTGGGAGAGCAGATAAATGCGGATATGCGGGCATTGCTCCTGAAAAAGCTTGATTGTCGCGGTTAAAGCACCGTAAACGGTCGTCAGGTTTTTATCGTTTGCCTCGTCGTAAACCGTGCGGTCATCCCTGTAGTCCTGCAGGTCATAGAGGATCACGAGGTCGTCCACCTTGGAAAGGTCAACGCTCTTTAAAGTTTCGAGCGCCTGCACGGCAGCTTCGGAATTCATCTGCGGGACGATGACGTCCATTAGGTCGAAATTCTGGTTGAGCAGAGCAGCCGCAACCCAGTAAAGGCTGACGCCATCCAGCGGATAGCTGTTGTCAAATTCCTGATGCTTCATGGAAATGGAGCTTCCGGGGAACGCGGCGTTTAAAATGGTGGCATTTGCGGATTTTTCCATCAGGGCAGCCAGACCGGTGTCGGATCGATCATCGGACAGAAGGTCGTTTCCGAGGGCAAGAACGGTGGTTACCCCGTCATCCTCATGTCCTTCGAGCATTTCCGGATCGAGAGGCTGGAGATAATCCATAACCTCAACATCGAACTCTGTAGTCGTTTCGTTTGGGTTATAATCGGACTGACGACCGCGGTTCCAGAGAAACAGCCGGACAATCGTTACAACGAGGATGATAGAAAAGACGATGACGAAAATCACATGTCCGGACGGACGCCCGGAGCTGGAAGAACGACGCCTCCTTTTACGGCTTTTTGTATGGGAATGGGTATGCTTTGAATGCTGATTTGGTCTGCTGTTTTCTGCGGTAGAATTATTTTCTTTCATAAAAAATCTGAACTCCTTATGGTTTACTGTCAATTTTGACCGGTAAAAAGTCGTTTTGATACATTCATCTTAGCATTCAGCCACACAACTGTCCAGACAGGGGTCAAAAGATTCAAAATAATTTAAGAATCTTAAATCTTCCTAATCCGTGAGAAAGATGATATACTGGAGCAACAGCGAGTCAACATGCTTGCATGATTGACGAGCGGCGACAGTAGCCCATGAACGAAGTTTATGGGCGGATGGGCGAAAGCCGGTAACGAACGAACAGCCTGCGTAAGCAGGCAAAAAAGCACGTTAGCGCGGGTTCGTGAGTGCACTTTCGGCGACCAAAAAGGAATTTTTATATGAAAAAGAAACTGAATTTACGGGATTTTGCCATCCTGCAGCTTGTCGTGCTGATCTACACCAGTTCCACGGTCATCAGCAAAATCGCGGCGCAGTCCGCGGAGAGCGGAAACGGATGGACATTTTTGCTGCTCTACGGAGCAGAAATCGGAGTGCTGGGCATCTACGCGCTTTGCTGGCAGCAGGTCATCAAACGGGTGGAACTGTCTGTGGCGTATGCGAATCGGGCGATGGCGCTTTTGTGGTCACTTTTGTGGGCGGTATTACTGTTCGGGGAGCAGATTACGGTGAAAAAACTCATCGGCGTCGGACTGGTGCTTGCCGGGACGCTGATTATCAACGGAGGAAAGGAGCAGGAAAATCATGATTGATTACCATTACTTCTTTCTGATTGGATCCGTGCTTGTTGCGGCGGTTTCCCAGGTTTTATTAAAAAAAGGTGCCCTGCATCATTATGACAGCTGGATTCGGGAATATTTGAATCCGTGGGTAATCACGGGTTATATTTTGATGTTCGGCTCCGTGTTTTTAAGTATTATGGGACTTCGGGGCGTCATTGATTCGCTGGGCTATGTATTGGTTCCAGTCTGCGGTGCGGTGTTTTTTCATGAAAAGCTGACTGCTCGCAAATTAGTGGGAATATGCTGCATAGTTCTGGGAATGGCTGTGTTCTACCTTTGAGGTCAGCTGCAGCCATTTTGCATAATCGTAGGAGCGGCGCACATCTGCAGTGCAGGCGGCAAGCTCCGCCGGATCACCCAGACGGTCGCGGAAGGCACGTCGGTCTGTCGGGGCGAGATTGACATATTTCAGATAGGAAATTTTGAGTTCATTTAAATGGCCGCGGCAGGCGGGACAGTATTTTTTGTGCCCGTTCAGCATGTGGATTCGTTTACAGTGACGGCAATAATGGATGTACATCATAAGCGTAACTCCTTTCTTTTGGGTGACAAAAGTCTTTGTCCGGATAAACATATTGTGCCATTTAGACAAAAAATACACAACGAAAAAACGTTTACATTTTTCGACAGGAAAGCTGGCAGGAGGGAATCAGTGGAGGAACAGCATAAGAAGAAAAAAACGGGAAGTGCCAAAAAAACGGCTCCCCATGGGATAAAAGATAGAAAGAGCGTATCAGAACAGAAAAAAAAGGCGCAGCGCGCAGAACGTATTCCCGAGCGGAAAAAGTCGAACTGGGACGATGGAGAATTTCTCGACGACTGGGACGAGGTATCAGGCAAAACACCAGCGCACAGCAATAAGCGCCGCGTGAAAAAGCCTGCCGGAAAAAGCAGTCAGACCTTTCATGAAAAAAGCAGTCAGAACCGCACTGTAAATCGTTCTGCGTCCGCATCGACCGCAGCATCCGGCAGAAACCGAAAACGCCGCTCTGCCAGAAAAGAGCCGATGGCGGCGCTGGATATCGCGATTGCTCTGACGGGCGTGCTGGTTTTGGCGGCGGCAGCGTTTACGACATCGATGTATCTGGGACGAAACGAGCAGAATAAGCAGATGGAGGCGGTGGCTGCAGTCGGGAAAAATCTGGAAGCGATCGGGATGTCCGGGGAAGAGGTCCTGTCGGCGGTCGCTGTCGCAGCGCAGAACGTCTCGGAGGAGGTTTCTGAAGAAGAGACGACGGAGACGGAAACCGGATATGAGGAAAAGGATCTGGAAGCCAATGTCGACGTTATTTTAAAGCTGTCTTCGATGCAGAAGGATATGAAAATTAAATTCGCGGACAAAAACTCCGGTAAGCTGATAGGAAATCAACCCTTTACCGTAAAGCTGGAGGGCGCGTCGAGCCAGAACGCAAAGGATGACGACAAGGACGGCGTAATTTATTTAAAAGACTTAAAAGCAGGCGATTACGTCGTTACCGTGACCGGACCGGATGAAATCAGCGGCAGAAAAGCAGCCGGAATTTCCGGGCGAGTGACGGTAAAGGACAAGATTGAGTATAAAAAGGTCGACGTGACGGACGAGATCAAAAAGGAGTCGGAGATCAACGTGGCGAAAGAGGATACCGCGATTGCACCGGCAGTGGAATCGGTTCTGCAGGATACTGTGGAATGGGTTGAGTCCACCAAAACACCGGCAGGAAACGGACAGGAATATGAAGAGGTCGGCAAGTCCGATATCCCGGAGCCTGCCCAGGCAAGACTTCTGGAGCCGGAGATAAAATACGCATATTTTGCAAAGGAAACGCAGATCGCCGTTTTCAATCAGCCCAGGGAGGAATCCCCTGCGGAGAGCGAGAACACACCGCCTTCGGAGAGTGAATCTTCCTCCGAGAGCGAAAGCACAAAGCCGTCCGAGAGTGAAAGTACAAAGCCGACCGAGAGCGAATCGGAATCCGGAAGCAGTAAGCCGACGGAAAGCGAGAGCACGAAGCCGTCCGAGAGTGAAAGTACAAAGCCTTCGGAAAGCGAATCTGCAACCGAAAGCAGCACTGCAGCGACAGAGCCGACGAAAACGCCGGAAACCAAGCCGGAGGAGGTAAAGGTCAAGAAGATCACGATCTCAGGATCTGCAACGGTTGAGGTTGGACAGACTGTTTCCCTTTCTGCAGCGGTATCGCCGGACAATGCAGCGAACAAGTCCGTTCGCTGGGAAATCGTTTCCGGAAAAGAGTTTGTCTCGGTGGATGATAAGGGAACGGTAAAAGGCGTAAAAGCCGGAGAAGCGAAGATCAAAGCGGTCGCGCAGGACGGCAGCAACGTAGAGAGCGGAATCAGTACCGTGAAGGTGACGGAGAAAAAGATAAACCGCGGCGATACAAAGACCTTATTGAAAGATAAAAACGGCAACCAGCTGTACTGCAAGGACGGGGATACCTACCGTGAGGCAACGACGGCGGATTATTATACCAAAGACAAATTTTACCGCAAAAAAGCGAATGTGGAATATCGGTATACCGGGTGGCAGACGATCGACGGAAAACGCTTTTTCTATGACAAAAACGGAACTGCTGTTACCGGCGAACAGGTGATCCAGGGCGTGAAATACACGTTCAACGGAGACGGCAGCTTAAACACCGGAACCGTGATGGGCATCGACATTTCCAAACACAACGGCAATATCGACTGGAACGCAGTCAAAAATTCCGGTGTGCAGTATGTCATCCTGCGCTGCGGCTATCGCGGCTCGGCTTCGGGCGTGCTGGTCGAGGATCAGAAGTTTAAGAAAAATATTCAGGGCGCGACGGCGGCAGGTCTGAAGGTCGGTATTTATTTCTTCAGCCAGGCGGTGAATGAAGTGGAAGCGGTCGAAGAGGCCTCCATGACGCTTTCTCTGATTAAAAATTACAGAATCACTTATCCTGTCTATATTGACGTGGAGAGCGCGAATGGGCGCGCAGACGGAATTTCCAAAGCGGCGCGAACGTCTGTCATCAACGCATTCTGCCAGACGATCCGTAACAGCGGCTACACGCCGGGACTGTATGCGAACAAAAACTGGCTGACGGAAAAGATCAATACAGGCGCCCTTGGCGGCTGCAAGATCTGGCTGGCACAGTATGTCGCTGCACCGACCTATGGAGGACGTTACGAGATGTGGCAGTATTCGTCGAGAGGGTCGATTGCAGGAATCAAAGGAAATGTTGACTTAAACGTAAGCTATATGGGTTACTGATATTGTGACAAAATTTGATACGGACAGGGCGATGCAGTCTGCAGGATATCCGCAAGCTGCAGCGCGCTTTGCCGGGAATGGCGGCAATGCCGTATTTTCCTGTTGGAAAAACACGGAAAATATGGTACACTGAAAAAAAATCAGGATTATGGGATTTTGCGTCCTTTTGCGCAGAATCGAAAAGGAGAAGAGGCATGAGAACCTATCTTGTTACCGGAGGAGCGGGGTTTATCGGTTCCAATTACATTCACTATATGTTCCGCAAGTATGACAACGAAATCCGCATTATCAATGTGGATGCGCTGACCTATGCGGGCAATCTCGAGAACTTAAAGGACATTGAAAACCGCGATAACTATACCTTTGTAAAAGCAAATATCTGCGATAAAGAAGCGATTGCAAAGATCTTTGCAGAAAACGATATTGACCGCGTAGTTCATTTTGCAGCGGAAAGCCATGTAGACAGAAGCATCAGGAATCCCGAGGTATTCGTACAGACCAACGTGCTGGGTACTGCCGTGATGTTAAACTGCGCAAAGAACGCGTGGGAGCTTCCGGACGGCACCTTTAAGCCGGGCAAGAAATTCCTGCATGTTTCGACGGATGAAGTATACGGCTCTTTGAGCGAAGACGGCGGCTATTTCTATGAGACAACCCCCTATGCACCCCACAGCCCGTATTCTGCCAGCAAGGCAGGATCTGATATGCTTGTAAAAGCGTATATGGATACCTATCATTTCCCTGCAAATATCACAAACTGCTCTAATAACTACGGCCCTTACCAGTTTCCGGAAAAGCTGATTCCGCTGATCATCAACAATGCGCTGCACGGCAAGAAGCTTCCGGTATACGGCGACGGCAAGAACGTCCGCGACTGGCTGTATGTCGAAGACCACGCAAAGGCCATCGACATGGTGCAGGAGCAGGGCAGACTGTTCGAAACCTACAATGTAGGCGGTCATAACGAAAAACAGAACATTCAGATCATCGAAATCATTATCGAGACCCTGCAGGAGATGCTTGCAGACGACGACCCGCGCAAGGCGCTTGTCAGCAAGGATCTGATTACCTATGTAGCAGACCGTAAGGGACACGACAGAAGATACGCGATCGCTCCCGATAAGATCAAGGAAGAGATCGGCTGGTATCCGGAGACGATGTTCAAAGAAGGCATCAAAAAGACCATTGCATGGTACTTCGAGCATGAAGACTGGATGGAGCGCGTAACCAGCGGCGACTACCAGAAATATTATAACGAAATGTACAAAGCCTGAGAAATTTCCGGACTGCCGGGAGGAAAATGCCGGACAGACCGAGAAAAACAGGGCTTTGTATACCAGAATGGGGACGGCGCGCGACACCGTTCCCCTTTTGGCGCATCTGGGCAGGAGCGCACGGCAGTAGAACAGTGCTGCCGGGCAGTAGAACAGTGCTGCCGGGCAGTAGAACAGTGCCGCCGGAGCGATCCTGTAAAGCAAAATGTTTTTCATACAGGCGAATGAACGCATAGGAATGGAGGAATCTATGAAAGGTATCATTCTTGCAGGCGGCTCCGGAACCCGCCTTTATCCGCTGACCAAGGCGGTATCCAAACAGATTATGCCGGTTTACGACAAACCGATGATTTATTATCCGCTCTCCACACTGATGCTGGCGGGCATCCGGGAGATTCTGATTATTTCCACGCCCAGGGATCTGCCTGCTTTTAAAGAACTGTTCGGTACAGGCGAGCAGCTGGGACTTTCGATGTCCTATGCGGTTCAGGAGACGCCCCGCGGACTGGCAGACGCATTTTTGATCGGCGCGGATTTCATCGGAAACGACAGCGTTGCCCTCGTTCTGGGCGACAATATTTTCTATGGACAGAGCTTTTCCAGAGTGCTGCGTCAGGCAGCGGAGCGGGAAAAGGGTGCGACGATTTTCGGCTATTTTGTCCGCGATCCCAGAGAATACGGCGTGGTGGAATTCGATGAAAACGGCAAAGCGCTTTCCATTGAGGAAAAGCCGGAGCATCCCAAGAGCAACTACGCAGTTCCCGGACTGTATTTTTATGATAACGACGTTGTGGAAATCGCCCGCAACGTAAAGCCGTCTGCAAGAGGCGAGATCGAAATCACTTCGATCAACAACGAATATCTGCGCAGAGGGACGCTGATGGTGGAGACGCTGGGCAGAGGCTTTGCATGGCTCGATACCGGCAACCACGATGCACTGCTGGATGCGGCAGATTTCGTTGCAGCGGTACAGAAGCGTCAGGGCATGTACATTTCCTGCATTGAGGAAATCGCGTTCCGCAGAGGTTTTATCGATAAACAGCAGCTCTTAAAGCTTGCGGAGCCGCTGATGAAGACCAACTATGGCAAATATCTCGTAGAGGTCGCAAACGGACTTTAAAAACGGAACAGGAGAATAGAAAAATGGGAAAAATTTCAGTAGAAACATGTCATATCGAAGGTCTTAAGGTGATCACCCCTCAGGTGTTCGGCGACGCCCGCGGTTACTTCATGGAGACTTATAACTACAACGATTACAAGGAAGCCGGCATCGATCAGGTTTTCGTACAGGACAACCAGTCCGCATCCAAAAAAGGCGTTCTGCGGGGGCTTCATTTCCAGATCAATTACCCCCAGGACAAGCTGGTGAGAGCGATTCGCGGCGAAGTGTTTGACGTTGCGGTTGACTTACGTCCCGGCTCCAAAACCTATGGTCAGTGGTACGGTGTGCTGCTTTCCGAAGAGAACAAAAAGCAGTTCTTTATCCCCAAGAATTTCGCACACGGCTTTGTAGTGCTGTCGGATTATGCGGAATTTGCCTATAAGTGCACCGACTTCTATCATCCCAACGACGAAGGCGGTCTGGCATGGAACGATCCCCAGATCGGCGTAGAATGGCCGATTCCGGAAGGAATGGAACTGACCTTGTCTGACAAAGATAAAAAGTGGGGCTCTTTTGCCGAATTTACAGAAAGCAGAAATAAATGAAGAGACTGAATAAAAAAACAGGAATCGCCATATTCACTGCGGTGATGGCGATTCTTGCCGTTATTATCCTTGTTTATCATAATCCCCTTGCCAATCCGCAGGATGAGCTGCTGAAAAAAGTGATTGCCTGCGTGCTGATCGTGGCGGCGGTCATTGCCTTTGTCCGGTTATACGATAAGATCACGGTGCTGCCGGTGGAATTATACCAGAACCGCAGGCTGATCTGGAAACTGGCAAAGAGCGATTTCAAAAAGCGCTACGCAGGCTCTTATATGGGAGCGTTCTGGGCGATGGTGCAGCCGGTCATCACAGTTGCGATGTACTGGGTTGTTTTCGTGATTATTTTCCCGAACCGGACTGGTTATGCCTCCGGAGGCGTAGAAGGTGTTCCGTATATCCTGTTTCTGACAGCGGGACTGGTGCCCTGGTTTTATTTTTCCGAAGCTCTGACCAGCGCAATGGTATCGCTGCTGGAATATAATTACCTGGTAAAAAAAGTCGTATTCAAAATCAGTATCCTGCCGATTATCAAGATTATTGCAGCGACATTTATTCATGCGTTTTTCGTGCTGGTTTTACTGATCGTGGCAGCATTGAACGGCTATTATCCGAGCCTGTATACACTGCAGGTATTTTATTACAGCTTCTGCATGTTCGTTTTTGTACTGGCACTCAGTTATACGACCTGCTCGGTTGTCATCTTTTTCAGGGATCTGCAGTCCATTGTCAATATCTTTCTGCAGGTCGGTATGTGGGCAACTCCGGTGCTGTGGAATATCAATGATTTTCCGATGAAGCTTCAGATGATCGTGAAAATCAATCCGCTTGTATACATTGTGGAGGGCTACAGAAGCGCTGTATACGGAAAACAGTGGTTCTGGGAAGACTTTTACTCCACGGTTTATTTCTGGATTATCACGGTGGTGCTGTTTGGCATTGGCGCGCTGATTTTCAAGAAACTCAAGATTCATTTTGCGGATATCATGTAAAGGAAAACTGGTTATGGAACAAAAAGAACTGGCAATTCATGTGGACAGGGTGAGCAAAGTATACAAGCTGTACCGCAGAAACCGGGATCGTCTGATCGAATCCCTGGGACTGACAAAAAAGAAACTTTCCACGCCGCATTACGCATTAAAGGATGTCAGTCTGGACATTTATAAAGGAGAGACTGTCGGCATTATTGGCACGAACGGCTCCGGCAAATCGACGATTTTAAAGATTATCACCGGCGTATTACATGAGACGAGCGGCACTGTGCAGGTAAACGGCAGAATTTCCGCCTTGCTGGAGCTGGGCGCAGGCTTTAACATGGAATACAACGGCATCGAAAATATTTATCTGAATGGAACGATGATCGGTTTTTCTGAAAAAGAAATTGATGAAAAGCTGCAGGATATCCTGGATTTTGCGGATATCGGGGACTATGTGTACCAGCCGGTAAAGACCTATTCCAGCGGTATGTTTGTCCGACTGGCATTTGCAGTTGCCATCAATATTGACCCGGAAATCCTGATCGTCGATGAGGCGCTGTCAGTAGGGGATGTGT
>OHEL01001119.1_pt1 | contig 12759 bp, 13 predicted proteins | sample 1567251 | NCBI WGS metagenome assembly OHEL01 (sample SAMEA3879601, study PRJEB24766) | human gut metagenome | biome: human-associated habitat; feature: feces | place: USA | collected 1985/1987
AGAATGAACGCGCCGAGCATTGCGCAGTTGACGATGTTCATCTTGAAGCGGTCCGATTTTTCAAACTCCGGCAGGTCTGCAATGATTGCTTTGTACTTCGGCTTTGCTTTTTTCGTGATCGCTTGTGCCGCATCGGCATCATAGCCGAACACCGCCGTCAACTGCTTTTGGAATGAGCCTGCAAACAACGCCCACATTCCCATTGGCATACCCATGTATTTCATTGCACTGCCTCCTTACATTCTACGCATTTTGCCTTCTCCCGCAGCAACACCAGCCCCAATATCAAAACCAGCAGGTGTCCGGCGGATTCCGTGCCGTGATCGATCTGATCCAGCGGCCACGGCAGAAGCGTGAAGAGATTTCCCACAATCCCCGTAAAAACGATGGGGTTGCAGAAGGATGCCAATATCCGCTGTGCTGTGTTTTTCAGCGGGAGCATCCTTTTCCAGATCATAACGAGCATCACGACGGAAAGAAGTACATCACACAGGATATATGCTGCCAGCAGCGGCGCGGCGTTGCAGTAAAACACCTTGTTGGCAATTTCAGCTGCTGCCTGCATATCGCCGTATTTCTCAAAGGTAAACTTGAAGATCAGCGCCACATTCATGAACATAGCATGAACATAGCCCCAGCAGACCGTGCCGGTGAGATAGGCGATTTGAAACAACTTGACCCATTTCTGCTGCTTCGGTTGGGTGAGGCGTTGCTTCAAAAGCTTCCACATCTGGTGAAAACCGATGTAATAGAGTGCCGTTCCGAGAACACCGCAGATGATGCTGACCACCATGCGCCATGTTGCCATATCAAGATAGGCGACCTTGACCATCAGCCCAATGGATTCTGTGCTTTGGCTTTTCCCGGTCGCCGCAAATAAAAAGTCGCCGATCACATATAAAAGGCATCCAATCATACCTGCGATGAGTGCTCGTTTTTCTTTGCTCATTTTCATTGCTTGCCTCCAAATCCGATCTTCACGATCTGTATTTTCATCATGCCGTCACCGACCCTTGCATGAAAAAACAAAACAGCGGGAGCATTCCGATTTCCCAATGTCTTAAACTTCATTGTCTCCCCTTTCCTCAGTGAATAAAAGCCGTCATAAGGACCGCCAGCACCGCTGCTATACCTGCCATACCCACCGTGCCGAAAAGCCACTTTTTCTGCTTGTCTTTTGCAGTAATGTAGGGCTTCAGATCTTCTGTTCCGGGAATCGTCCATGCGTTCGTGTGCCCCACCCAGTAGCCATCGATCAAAAAGCGGTCAATGAGATTCATAACGGACAAGATGACAAGCAGCTGCCAGAAGCCCGCCGCAAAGCCTTTCGCACCGTTTATCCCATAGACACAGACCAGCACATAACCAATATAGCCGGGAATGCAAACAGCTTTGAAAAGTTGAGAATTGCGCTTGATTTTCTCGTGTGTCGTAAGTCCCAGCTTCACGCACCGCTGCTGCACTGCCGGGCTGTAGAGATGCACCATCCCAACAGCCCCCTTGCGGATGCCCACAGCACAGACAAGAGCCAGCAAAGCCCCCAACCCAAGACCTTCCAGAATCACCTGTAAAAGCATTACTTATTCCTCCTGTATCCGTTTTCATCCCAGTATTCGGGAAGTTCCTTTACGTATGGATCCTTATCGCCGCAGATGGTATAGTCGCATCGGCAGCCGTCCACGCAGGTGGTCGTCCGCACGAGCTTTGCATGGAGCAGTTCCATGGACGCATAGTCCACATTGCACAGGGCGGGCATAATGTCCGCAAATCCGAACCGCTTAGCAAATTCCGCCGCCGGACACGCCGTAAATTCATAATAGATGGGCTTGCTGTTTTCGTAAGGTGCAACATCCATCTCGTAATCATGCCATGTGTCACAGTGCTTTTGGGCGGTGCTGAATGCCCGATACATCAGCTTTTTCCAGAATGGCTTGTTGGCGTCAACGAAACGCAGCTTCCGGAAGGCCGGCAGGATCAGATTTTCTTCGATCTCTTCAATTTCACGGAATGTGGTCACATCTCGGCACACATCGTAAAAGCACATGATGGCGATGCAGTCGTAGGTGCCGCCCGTGCCGTTGTGAAAATTCTTTTTACCGCCGAGGTCGGTGCGCCACTTGGAAAGAAGCTCTGCGTATCTCAGCTGCACCTGCTCCCAGACCGCCTTGCGCTCCACCTCCGGATAGTGCAGAGTGATTTTCGCCAGAATTTCCTTTTTGCAGGGTTTGGAATACAGCACATGGCAGCTACGGTCAATTTGTAATTCGCTGTCCTTCATCTTCCCACGCCTTTCAGAAAACCGCTCTTTGCATTTTCTTCGGTGTCGTCCGATTCGTCGTAGGCATCATAGAGCAGGTGATCATGCCGTCATAAAAATTGTTGCCGCCTGTCAGCCGATAGGCACTGCGAATGGCTTCTTTTCGCTCCATGTTTCTTCCTCCAGATACCAATAATCATATGGCCGTTTCCGGCATCATTTTTTCAAAATATCCGTAATTTTCTTGAAATCCTCGCGCGCCTCCTTGAAGATTGGCAGCATACAGTAGCAATGCACCATCTTCGGGCGGGCGGACACTGTATAGGGAACCTTAGCGCGTTTGCAGGCCTCCTCAAAGTCCGGCAGCGCACCGTATAACACCTCATCCGCAGAATAGAAGAAGTGAATATCGCCAACGCCGGTAAAATCCCCCCGGGAGCCGGAGAGCATATAGTCCGGCACATTCTTACAGCCATGCCGCATAAACTTTTCCACCGTCACCATAAAGGCATAATCGATGGAAACGTCTCTCTCATTCAATGCCTTCATCCGCGATTTTTCGCCATCGTTCCATGGCACTTCGCCGGGTGATACGGCAACGATATGCCGTGGCTGCGGCAATGGCTCCGGCTGCGCATTATTGTGCGCTGCGATTCCCAGAGCCAGTGCGCCGCCGGAGGAAAAGCCACTGGTGCTGACATTTCCACCGCCGTACAATTCGAGCATTCTGCGGTAGCATTCATAGACCATTTCGTAGGTTTCGGTGATACAATGCTCCATGCAGAGCGGGTAGAACGGAAACCACACATCGCAGCCGGTCTCACGGCACAGCTTACGCATGACTGGCAGATCGCCCTTGTCCGGGCCGATCACCATACCGCCGCCGAAGAAATAGAGGATGGCGCGCTTTGACGGATTCGGATTTTCACGTACGATCAGGCATGGAAAGCCGTTGACTGTAATCGTCTCATAATATGCCTTGTGGTCGGTCGGCGTAAAAACGCCTCGATGTCGGTTCTGCTTTTCAATTTCCTTTCGCAGTTCGTTCTCTGGCAATGTGAAAGACTTTTTCACTCCGGAGAGTCTATACACTGCCCGCAGGATGGATGCAAAAATGCTCATGGCTTTTTTTCCTCTCATTTCCGCGCTGTAACGCACAGCCACCCCTTTTTGTTTTTGTGGCTCTGGATCTTACAAAATCCTGCTTGCTCCAGATATGCTTTCAGTGCAGTGTCCGTGTAGATGGTCATACCATTGATAATTTGTGTCCATTTGTCATCTTTTGCTGTTTCGCCGTTTGCTTCATTGCAGATGAAAAAGATCCCGCCGGGCTTCAGCACCCGATAGACCTCTCTGAAATTCTGTGCAAGCTCCGGCCAGAAGTAGACCGTTTCAAAGGCGGTCACCACATCAAACTGCTCCGCTTCAAACGGCAGCTCTGCCACACTTGCCTGTTGCACGGTACACCGTCCTGCCGCAATGGCTCTGGCATTGACTTTTCGCGCTTTTTCCACGCTGACGGCTGAGTAGTCGATGCCCTGCACCTTGCCGTTGGGGCACAGTTTCAACAGCGTTTTAATGTTCGCTCCACCGCCGCAGCCGCAGTCCAGCACCATGGCATCCGGGGCAGGCTGCAAAAATTGAAGTCCCCACGCTGCCATTGCGCTGTGTCCAAAGTTCATCATAGCAACCATGATCTTCCCGCCAAGTCCTACGGGCTTTCGGGTGTTTTCAAAGAAGGACATATCACACCTCCGATTTCACACATTCGACATAGGTCAGCGGGAAGGACGCTTTCAGCACAGCACTTTTTCGCACCCTCCACCCGTTCTGCCGCAGAAAACTCAGATACTCCTCGCTCGTCCACCTGCTATGCAGAGGGAATCCTGCCAATCTCATAAAATAGGCTTTGATCCTTCCTCTAAGTGAATTTTCCGCATGAGTAAAGGTTGGCGCGATCAACACACCATCGTCCTTCAGCACCCGTTTGATTTCTCGCAGTGATTTCTCTGGCTGCGGCACGATGTGCAATGCGTTGGATACGATTACCACATCAAATGAATTGCCTGCGTATGGCAAAGAAAACATATCCTGCACGGAAAAATGCAGCTTCGCAGAGCAATTTCCCCGCCTGGCTTCTGCAATCATTTTTGGAGAGGCATCCGTCGCCTCAATGTGTGCCGCTACTTTTACGATATGCTTGGCGATTAGTCCCGTTCCTGTAGCCAACTCCAGCACTGTTTTGTCTTTCACGACCGGACGGATCAGCTCATATATTTTTTCGTATGCTGCCCTGTCTTTTCGCATAAAGCAGTCATACAGACCTGCATTTCTGTCCCAGAAATTCTCGTGATCTTGCATTGCTGTCTCACCTTTTATAATTAGACCGTTCTAACCAGCACGCGCATATCTGCAAGTTAGGTTCGGCTAACTCGTGTGTTTAGAAAAAGCCGCATTTCTGCGACCTTTCGCCTTATTCAAATAACTTCCTCCATGCACTGCACACCAGCGTTTTCAGCCACTGAGGATAACGATTCTCAATCTGCTCCTTGTGGGAACAGCCAAAATCTATTTTTTGCACCGTTGCGGTGGCCTTTGTCTTTTTGTCTATATTATACCGTGCTTGCTTCTGATTTGCAATGGTATAGTATTCTATTTTGTAATTTTCACCATACTATAACCCTAACATCTTAGTCAGAACAACTTAGTCAATGAAAATCCTGCACCTTACCCAACAGCCAGATTGCCGCAAGCGGTAATCCCATCGGACTAATCAAAAATGTCATCAACAACAAAATAAGCCCATTCTGCGGAGAATATGTAATCAACACTGCAACTCTCTGTCAAATTCTACTCGAACTAAAGAAATCCCCGAAAACTCGATGTTTTCGGGGAAATTTGCTCTTTTGTGATATTCGTTTGAATTATCTCTTTGAGAACTGAGGTGCGCGACGAGCTGCTTTGAGACCGTATTAAACATCTCTATGGTGCGTTTTTCCTTGATATTACGGGCTTTTTCGCATTTTCTGTTGTCAGTTGTCCTATTCCTTAACCATAGAAATCGGTGATTTTTCATCGAAATTCTCCTGGTTCAAAGCATCATTCACTACCTCGAAAAGTTCCTCTGGTTTATTATACTTGACCCTCGCGTAAATGTCCATAGTTGTCTTACTATTCTCATGCCCTGCCAGGTACTGAACTGTCTTAGGGTCAACGCCCGCATAGAGCAGATTCGTGATGTAGGTATGCCGCAACAAGTGCGGTGTTACATCGAAATTCAGGGTATAGCGAATCTTGGGATTGTTCCTCTGCGTTGTTCCTAATGTCGGCTTGACGGTATATTTGATGCTCTGTCCATTCACATATTTATAGTAAGTTCTCTCTTTCGCAGAACGAACAACTACATACTGCCAAACTCTCGTAAACTGAGAATAGGAAAGCGGCTGTCCCTCACTGTCCGCAATCACATACTCCGATATGGAATTGGCTTTTGCTTCCCGCAGGCAGTCCACCAGGCACTTCGGAATGGGAATGTCCCTTTTAGCTGCTTTTGTCTTTAGAACGGTAGAAATCACCGGCCTGTTATGCTCCGCGCGCCATGCACGTCTCACGGAAATGTATGGTGTGGATTCATCCAGGAATACACAATCCCATTGCAATGCAAGAATTTCTTCCCGACGCAAGCCGGAATACAAACCAATCATAATAAAAAGATATGGCGGAAGCTCTTTTACCGTATCCAACAGAACCGCAACCTGTTGATCTGTTAAGGCATCTTTCTTTTTCGATGCTTTTCCGCCCTTTGCTGAAATTCCCACACATGGATTATCGGTTATCAGCTGACTGCGCTCTGCCGAATAAAACACACACTTAATCAGCATATTTACCGTATCATACAGTCCTTTCGATTTTTGAGACAGCGGAACAAGCGTCAGACGAATATCATCCGCAGTCACTTCCTCCATATACATATCTCCCAGAGAGCTAATGACATAATTCTTCATATTCTGTCTGTATCCTTTTATAGTAGCCGTAGACACCTTTGCTGACTGCATCAGCAGCCATTTCTCACAATACTCGGCAACCGTTGGATGCTTTCGGTGAAAGATGATCTCATCCACCTGTCTCCGGGCCTCCAACTGCTTTTCATATAATTCTTCACAGGTGGTCGCATATAAGCTGACCTGCTTTCCATCGGCATCTGTAATTCTGGTTCTGTAATACAGTGTTCCTTTTCTTGTAACCGTTCCGTACTCTGGAACGCTTTGTTTTTTCTTAGCCATACAAATCTTCCTTTCCTGATAATGAGTGTTCTTAAATTCACACCTTCTTTTTATCAGAAAGCACCCACTTAATCAAAGATACGGATTATGTAAAACAAAGAGCGAGACATCCTTGCCTCGCTCCAGCTTTGTTTCCTACTCTTTATAATTGTTATGCCTGTGCTGCATCCCACTGGGCAAATGCACCACCCATTGTTCTTACCAGCTCATCCGGTCTGTTGTATTTAACCTTTGCGTAAATATCCATCGTAATTTTACTGCTCTCATGTCCCGCCAGGTATTGAACCGTTTTCGGGTCTACGGACGAATGAATCAGATTCGTAATGTATGTATGCCGCAGCTGGTGCGGCGTCACTTCAAAATCTAAGCTGTAAATCACTTTTCCGTTATGTGCTGCCTTTTCACCGAGGACCGGCGTAACCGTGTGCTTTACACGCTTTCCATCCTCGTAGCGATAATAGAAACGCTCCTTGACAGTTCGGGTCACAATATACTGCCAGAGCCGCTTGAACTGCGTATAGGATAACGGATCACCATCTCTGTTCGACACTACATATTCTGACTGTGAATTAGCCTTTGCCTCTTTCAGACACTCTGCAAGGCAAACCGGCAACGGAATATTTCGATGCTCGGCTTTCGTTTTCAGCTCATCCAGAATCACCGGTCTGTTATTTTCCGTGTGCCATGCCCTGCGCACCGTTAAATAAGGGCAATCCACATCCAGATATACAGAATCCCATTTTAGGGCAAGAATTTCTTCTCGCCGCAATCCTGCATACAGCCCTAACATGACAAATACATACGGCGGAAGTCCCTGAATGGCATCCAGCAGTCTGGCGGCCTGTTCATCTGTCAATACAGCTTTGTCCTTTTGCGGAATGCCTCCGCCTTTGGCCGTAAGGTAAATCGTTGGGTTGTTATCAATAATCTTACTTTCCTTTGCTGCCCGGAAAATAGATTTATACAGGATAACCACTGACTTATATACCGAAGCGGACTTCTCAGAAACAGGAACAAGTGCAAGCTGAATGTCATCCAGTGTCACATCTGCCATCCGCATCTGCCCCAGTTCTTTTATAATGTGCCGTCTGACCTTTGATGTATAATCTATCAGCGTGGTTGCCCTCACATGAACCGACTGCATCAAAAGCCATTTTTCACAGTAGTCTGCAACCGTCGGGGATTTCCGGCAGAATGTATCGTTGTCGATCTGCTCTAATGCACCCAACTCTTTATCATATAATTCTTCCGGTGTTCTCGCATAAAGGGCCACCAGTTTTCCATCTGCGTTCTGAACCCGCGTTCTATAATAATCTATGCCGTTAAGCGTAACTGTACCGTATTGTGGAATTGCTCTTTTTCTTTTTGCCAATTCCGCCACCTCCTAAGAATATACTCCAGCGCTGTATCTATGTTTTATCAAACCATTCCGATTCCGGCAAGGATACGGACCGGCTCACACTCCAGCTCTGCGAGGTTTACGATAAGTTGCGTTCTTTTCTGCTGGCTTTGCTCTGTGGGTGCATTTTGCGATATACTCCTGAAGGCCCGCTGAGGTAAAGTACACACAGCCATTCTGCACATATTGCACATAAGAAATAAGACCATTGTTACGGGCCGCGTCCAGCGTTGCAATGCTGATACCTAAAATTTCTGCTGCTTCTTTTCGTGTAATAAGTTTTTCCATAAAGCATATTTCCTCCAATCTGTCAAGTTTGTCATCGTGTTTGTTCAAAGCCACATGAATACGCTGGCAGCCGAAACTGCCAGCGCATGGTATCTGATTTTGAACAGGAAGCTGCAAACGCTTCCTATTTATATAACTCAGCTTTCATCACATTTGCCACGCCCCCTGACGATGGGAACACAACAGGTCTCCGCTGGCGCGGCTGTCATAACTCCGCAGCACCGTTCGTATCGTGTGCCGCAGGGTTCCCCCCAAGTCTTTGGCGGGCCGTGAGGAAGTATCTTTAAGCCCCCATGCAGTCATCGCGCCGAATCTGCCACAATCCGTTTTATGAAATCGTAGATCGCTCCGAAGCAGTTCTTTCATCACCTCCCTGACGGCTCCATCTTCGCGGCGTTTCACATTCGCTCGTACATGGGTTATGTACCTGTTGTGCTGTCTATTCGATTGTCAATGTACTGATGAAGGAGGAAAACTTGTCCTTCTTATTAACACTGACAAAAAAGGCAAAAAACAGGCGCATCAAATGAAATTTTATCAAAAATATTTTACAAGCTGCTTTAATCCACGGCGGATACTGTCTCGGACACGGCTTGGGTCTACACCTTCTACTTCGGCAATTTCATTTACCGTCATTCCCAGATAGTATCGGGCATAAATTCGCTTTGCCTGTTTCTCTGGCAGCTTCATCACAGCGGCATAGACCTGCTCCTGAAACTGTTTTTCCTCCAGAAGCATCTCCGGTGTTTGCGGCTTCAATAGCACCGCATTTTCAATGCCATTCTCGCAATCCAGAGAATACTGTGCTTTATAACGATACATCTTTCGCTCATACGCAGCCTCCGCACGTTCAGCTGCTCGAATAGTCTCCATTACTTCCTCTGTCACATCTACAAAAAAGTCTGTTGTATAAACATCAGGATAAAGTTCCCGAAGGTTAATTTTCTTCATTATGTACCTCCATTTCGATTCACGGGTGATTGACGGGTGAATCGAATGGAGGCGGAGACCGACACCGGCAGACAACCGGGTCATCTCCGAAAAAATGGCAACAAAAAACGCCAACTTCCCATAACGGGAAATCGGCGCAACAAAAATACCTACTATTCTGCTGATTTAGATGGAACGATAATACTGATAGATAGTCATACTCCCCCGGAGGAGGGGCAAGACTTTTTTTAGCTGGTGTAACTCATGGCTATTGTGAATGACAAAAATTGACACGGCGGCATCCTCCTATGTGCCGCCGTACCAGATTACAGGGTGTAGGGTCGTCGTTCATTTTAGATAGACGAAAGGAAACGGCGGCTCTGATTTTTTCAAAGCCACCGTTGCAAAGTGCATAACAATATAGTCGCTGTACGATGGCTTTTTTTCTTTTGCCATCGTGCGGCAACTTTTTCACTTTTCTTTTATCTTAACAGGCAATCCTCACAGAAATGTCACGGACATACTCCATTTCGACAAAATAACAAGCTGAAATCTCACCAATCTGTGAGATTTCAAATTTTTTGAGGAAAGCCGAGAGGAAATGCCTCCTCCCGGCTTTCAATAGGTTTATGATTATCTATTGTAGCAATCTCTGTCGTTACTCCGAAGTCCTCAGCCGCTCCACCACAGTTCCCTTGTTAAAGAAGTGGAGAACGATCAGCGGAATAACCGCAGCCAGCAGCAGATAAAGCACACCAATGACCAGAACCGGAACCAATGTAATATTCAGAGTAAAGAACCACATGGAAGGGCCATTCAATGCGCTCTTTAGCACTGTGACTGCCAGGATCGCTGCGACTGCTCCGCCGATAATGTCCGCACCTACGGCATAGTAGATGCCCTCATAGACCGTCAAGCGGCGAAGCTGCTTGCCGGTCATACCGATGCTCTGCATGGTAGCAAACTCATGGCGGCGGGTGATGATGTTGGTAATAATCATGTTGGCAAAGTTAATCAGTCCTGCAAAGGCCATGATGCAACCAATCAGACCGCCGATAACCAGGATCATGCTGCGGACCGAATCAAGCTGCTCTTTCAACAGCTTGGTGGAAGTATAGGCAACCGAAGTATTTTCACTCACATAGCTGCTCAAAAATTCTTCCATCTGCGGCTGCAAGGCTTCATCCACATTGAATCCATAGGTCAGCAGCGTGGGAGCGTCATAGATTTCCTTAAATACAGTGTCCGGCAGATACACAAAAGGAGCATCAGCGGCGATGTGCGCCTGGGCGGTGGTGCCTGTCGGCGTTTCGGTTTCCGTTCCCACGAGGATCGCTTTTGCAAGGATAGTGCTGGTTTTGACCAGTTCCCCATCCTTGTAGAAGGAAATGCTCTCTCCAACCTGTAACTGATCGGTCAGCGGAGTGTTCCTTGGTTCCTCTGTCAGTTTGTCCATGGGGCAGCCAATAATGACATATTCTCCGGTAGCCATTTTCTGCGTTAAGGTTTCGGCATCTTTTTCGCCTTCAAAAATACGCATATCAGCCCAGAAATTTTCGGAGGCCCCCATCACATTGCCAAAATAGCGCCTTTCGGTATCAGAACTTGTGTACAGGCTATATCCCTGATAGCTTTGATTTACGACGCCTTCTTCCTCATGAAACAGCTCTATGCCGCTTAAATCTTCAAACCCATAGTCAACCAATACATTTCTATCGTCTTTTGTATTTCGGTAGAGATAGCGTCCATCCTCAACTCCGGGCTGTCCGGCAATCAGATCCACCGCCTGTTGTGAGAGCGTATCTTTATGGTGCTGAACGCTTTCCATTACATTAAATGCGGCTGAGTTATAGACATTAAAATCTGTTCTGGTGACACGGTTTACCCACTTTTCTTCATCAAGGCTTTGCGTCACAATGATGATAGAGTTAAACAGGACGATGCACAGAAGCAGGGAAATAATGATGAACGCTGAACGCCGACGATTGCGGCCCAGGTTGGAAAAGGCCATACGGGACAGCTTTACCCCATTGGTTCGCTTGGCACTTCTCTTTTTATAGGCGTTCTGCTCGGTGTAGCGAATCGCCTCCAGAGGAGAAATCTTTGCCGCCTTTTTTGCAGGCTTCCTGGTGCTGATAAACACGGTCAGGATTGTAAAGAGAGCGGCGATAACAAAAATTAGCGGCGAGGTCGATACGGATGTACCCACCATAGAGTATTCAAGGTTAATGATCTCTGTCACGATAGGAAGCAGCACCCAACCGGCAAAGAAACCGGCGATCAGACCAATAGGCAGTCCGATCAGCGTGAGCCAGACCGCCTGACGGTTCACAATGCCCTTGATCTGCCGTGTGGAAGTGCCAATCGTCCGCAGCAGGCCGTATTGACGAACATCCTGCATCACAGAAATATCAAAGATATTGTAGATCAGCAGGTATCCGCACACGACAAACATCAGGATAAATACAACAGCAAACACGATGGACTCTGATGAAGTCAATCCCTGGGACATTTGATTTTCAGAGGCGAGAATGAAATTGTCTGCGCCCATATCCTCTGGATTGCCGCCAATGGAGTAAACGAACTCATTCAACTGCTGCTGAACATTTTCTTTATTCTTCAGCACGACATCGGAAAAAGTAACGCCGGACATTTCATGGTCTACCGCATAAGTGTTCTGGACCACATCGGGGTTTTCCTTTATAAACTGCTCTGAAACAGTCGCAACGCTCACAGAGTCATTGCTTGCTTCCCACCAGCCGGAAAGCACCATATCATAATGATAAGTTTTCCCCCGCAGTTCAAATTCCAGCGGAACCGCTGCGCCAATCTTTGGTTCTACACCCAGCGCCTTCAGCGCCAAATCCGTGGTGGCGATCTCATTCGCTTTCTCCGGTGCAGCTCCGTGAGTAGGCACACAGAAGGTCAGCTCCTGCTGCACACTGTCCGCATAATTAATCTCAATGGAATGGCTGGAAGTATTGCTTGCATAGCCAATGATGCGCCGGTGACCTGCCTGCTCCACAAAATCGCTGTTTACAAGCTGCTCGTACTGTTCCTCCGTCATATATCCTAAAGTGCCATCCGCCTTGCTGCCTTTCTGCATTTGCAGAGAGAGCTGGATGGAGGACGCCATATTGAACGCCAGGGAAGTGATAGAGGTAAATAGGAAAGCAGTCAGGATAATTGCCAGCAGTGCAGCCAGATTGCGTACCTTATTCTTTTTGAAATAGCGTTTGGATAGCTTGGTAATTACTTCGGAATTATTGTTGCCAAATAAAATGTCATTCATAGTCCCGCCCCCCTTTACTGCACGATCTTACCATCCTCGATCCGAATGATGCGGTCGGCAAGCTGGGCGATCTCACTGTTATGGGTAATCATCACGAGGGTCTGATGGAATTTCTGGCTTGTGGTTTTCAGAAGCCCCAGCACATCGGCGCTGGTCTTGCTGTCCAGATTGCCAGTCGGTTCATCAGCCAGGACGATTGCAGGCTTTGACACCAAAGCGCGGGCAATGGCTACGCGCTGCTGCTGGCCGCCGGAAAGGTTATTGGGCATATTGTTCAGCTTATCCTCCAGCCCCAGCATCTGAACGACTT
>OHEL01001126.1_pt1 | contig 12624 bp, 9 predicted proteins | sample 1567251 | NCBI WGS metagenome assembly OHEL01 (sample SAMEA3879601, study PRJEB24766) | human gut metagenome | biome: human-associated habitat; feature: feces | place: USA | collected 1985/1987
AATGCCAAGAAGCCGAAGGGCTTTTGGGGCAAAAAAATGATTAGTTCCATGAATGAAGGACATTACGAGCTTACCGGTTGGGCGCTTGATCATATAAATTTTGAAAGACATTATCGTGTGCTTGATGTTGGCTGTGGCGGCGGTCTTACCGTGTCGAGAATAGCAGAGAGAATCGGTAACGGCAAGGTTTACGGAATAGATTATTCTGCGCTTTGTATCAAACATTCAAAGGCACAGAACAGAAAAAACATTCTCTGTAATAAGGTTAAAATCGTACTTGCCTCGGTTTCGTCTTTGCCGTTTGAGGATTGCAGCTTTGATGTTGTAATTGCGGTAGAAACCTATTACTTCTGGCCGGACAAACTTAATGATTTAAAAGAAATTTATAGAGTGTTAAAGCAAAACGGCAGGATTATGCTTGTATTTGAAATGCTGAAAACTCCCGAAGAACCTGATAAATGGAAGGCTGTAGAGGACAAGGTAGGCATAAAAACAGTGACAGAGGAGGAGATACGGGAAATGCTTGCAAAGGCAGGCTTTGAAGACATTGAAACCCATAAAAAGGACGGCACTACATGGCTTTGTGCCATCGGTGTCAAAAAATAAATAAAAGCAGGTGAATATATGAAGGCTTTAATTACAGGAGCAAGTTCGGGGATTGGTAAGGAAATTGCGAGAATCTTGGCTGCAATGGGGTATGATTTGATAGTTGCGTCAAGAAACTATGATAAGCTGACAGAGCTTAAGGCTGAACTTAAAAATGTAAATGTCAGAGTAATCACCATTGATTTGTCACGGGAACAAGACGCTATTGATTTGTATGAGCATTTAAAAGACGAGGATATAGATTTTCTCGTCAATAATGCAGGCTTTGGCGCATATGGCAGATTTTTGGATGTACCGCTGAAAAAAGAGCTTGATTTAATTCACACAAATATAAGTGCAGTGCATATTCTGACAAAATGCTTTTTGCAGGATATGGTTAAGAAAAATAAAGGCTACATTCTTAATGTAGGCTCGTCAGCGGGCTTTTTGGCGGGTCCGACTTTTTCAAGTTATTATGCATCAAAAAATTATGTTGTAAGGCTTACAGAGGCTGTTCACGAAGAACTGAGGCGACAGGGCAGTAATGTTAAAATTTCCGTGCTTTGTCCCGGTCCTGTGAATACTAATTTTAATAATGTTGCGGATGTAAAGTTTTGCCTTAACGGACTTTCGCCGGATTTTGTTGCTAAGTATGCGATTGAGAAAACTATGAAAGGCAAAATGGTTATTATTCCCGGCTTTACAATGAAAGTAGCAAAAGTTGCTCAACGGTTTGTGAGTGAAAATATGCTTACACGCATTTCCTACAATGTGCAGAGCAAAAAAGAGGGACAAAGGTCAGATACCGAACAAAAAAATTTTAATAAAGCAGAACACGCTTAAAAAGGAGCGGAGAAAATATGAAAAGATTTGTATTATTAATGTTTACGGTTCTTTTCATAATTTTCTCCGCTGTTTCTGTTTTTGCCGCCGATACAAACGGCGTAGCTTTCAAAACAGAAGATATAAATTGTGATAAAGGCAGAATTTTTAAGGTTGATGTAAAGGCAAAATCGTCCGAAAAAATCTCTGCCGTATTATTAAAATTTACTTATGACAGAAATATAATAGAATACCGTTCAATCAGTTCCGATTCGGACAGTCTGGCTTATGCTTATGATAACGGAAGTACATTAAATGTATCTTACCTTTGCAAAGACGGCAAAAATATTGATAATGACACGGTAATACTTACTTTAGAATTTAAGGCAACAGCCGAAGGTCAGAGTAATTTGCAATATACAGCCTATGATTGTGTTAATTCTTCGGCAGAAAGCGTTGAAATTTCGCAATGTTCAAGCGGTAAGGTAAGTGTTACAAAACAAGGCAGTGAAAAATCAAATGATAATGAAAAATCGGATACAACGGAATATAAATCCGAAAGCAATGAAAGTACAGGAAATTCAGAAAAAAGCAGTATTGACGAACTCGGTTCATTAAACGGCAAATTTTCAGACAACACTGTATTTATGCTTATAGTTGGAGTTATTTGCGGACTTGCTGTCGGTGTTTTGTGTTTTATGCTGTATTTATCTGTGATAAAGCGGAAAAATAAGGCAAAAGAGGAAAAAGACAGGCATTAACTTGACATAACACCGATTATGCTATAAAATTTAATTTGAACTTAATATTTGTTATGGTTTATTCATTTAATTAATAGGGAAGACGGTGCAAGTCCGTCACAACCGCCATTACTGTAAACAGTTATAGCCTTGGCTCATGCCATTGGGAAACCGAGAAGGCGCCTTGGCTGCTTTAACGCAGACTGTAAGTCAGGAGACCTGCCATAACATAGTTTGAAAAACTTTCTTGGGCAGTGGGAGAATAGTTATTGGGTAAATTATTACCCTTTATATAGCTATGCCTCTTTTAAGGGGCTATTTTTTATTTAAGGAGAATGTTTATGAAAACAACAGCAAAATTTATTTCTGCTTCACTTGCTACTTTGCTTGTTTCTGCATCTGCAGTTACGGCATTTGCGGCAGAAACAAAAGACATTACAGTTTCACTCCGTATTGAGGGTGTGAATTCTTGTGTGCTTTATGACAATTATGAAATTCCACAGGGTAGTACGGCAGCTGACTTAATTCAGTATGCAGACAAGCTTTCTGATGATGTTACGGTAACAGGCGCCGAAAATAATTACATAACAGATGTAAACGGCGAAACAGCAGGCAAATTCGGCGGCTGGGACGGCTGGCAGTATATTGTAAATTCAGTTTCACCAAATGTTGGCGTAGGTGATTACACACTTAGCGACAATGATACAGTTGTTCTTTATTACGGTGATTTTCCTTGTCTTCTTCCGCAGATTGACACTTCGGCATTAAACAGTGACGGCAAAATCAGTTTTAATGCAGAGTCAACTACATATGACAGCGACTGGAATCCGACCGTAAGCACAGTTGCTATTGCAGATATGACAGTTACTTTTGACGGTCATACTTATACAACAGATGAAAACGGTACAATTTCACTTAGCAAGGCTGATTTTACATCAGGTGAGCACAGTGTTCAGGTTGAAAAGAAAAATTCAAACGGTGCTCCTGCCGTACTTCGTTATGCTGACGACTTTACAGTTAATATTGCAAGAGAAAACACAATTAATGTAAATCTCAGAATTGAAGGTCCGGAGGCTTGCTACCTTAAAGACACATTTGAAATTGCAAAGGACAGCAATGTCGGTCAGCTTATCTCATATGCAGACGAAGTTTCTGATAATATCGAAGTAGTAGGTGCAGATGCAGGCTATATTTCAGAGGTAAACGGCATTGCAGCAGGTTCATTCGGCGGCTGGGACGGCTGGTATTATGCTGTAAACAGCGTAGTTCCTAATGTAGGAGTAAGCGATTATACACTTAATAATAATGATACAGTAGTTCTTTATTACGGTGAGTATCCATGCTACCTCCCGATTGCAGATACTTCATTGCTTACGAGCGAGGGTAAAATTACATTTACAGCAAAGGCTACATTCGGTGACGCTGTTCTTCCGATTGATAATATGACAGTATATTTTGACGGCAAAGAATACACAACAGATTATAACGGTGTAGTTGTAATTGATAAGGATCAGCTTACATTCGGTCCTCACAGCTTACAGGTAGAAAAGTACGGTTACAGCGGTGCTCCTGCAGTTCTTCGTTACGCAGATGACTACACAGTATTTGTAGATACAAAGATTGTCAATGATGTAAACCTTGACAGTAAGGTAGACATTAACGATGTTACAGCTATTCAGACATACCTTAGCAATTATAACAATATTAGCGAAGAACAAGTAAGAATTGCTGATGTAAACAAAGACGGAAAAGTTGATGTAAATGATGTTACAGCACTTCAGACAATTCTTTCGGGTGAAACAGAATAATTCTAATAAGGAATGATAATTATGCTGAAAAAACTGACAGCTTTACTTATATGCGCAGTAATGTTATCTTTATCGGTAACAGTAAATGCGGCTGAAAACTACACAAAAGAAGATATTTCAAAAACTATAGACGGAATTATCTCGTATAAATCGGCAATTTTAAAGGCTGACGATACAGCTTCGTTTGTACAAAAACTTTCTGAAACCACAGATAATTCTGAAACACAGTGGTATATTATTTCTTTGTCAAAATACGGTACAGATGTAACTGCTGTACAAAGTTCTATGATAAAATCTGCCGAAAAGTTATATAAATCAAAAAGCAAAGCTACAGATTTTCAGCGTACCTCACTTGCACTTTATGCCTGCGGACTTAATCCTGAAAATATCAACGGCAAAAATTTGCTCAGTGACGGAGTTTATAACAGTGAAAATGTGAACAAGCAAGGCATAAATGCATATGTTTATGCCTTGCTGTCACTCGACTGTGCAAATGCAAAAGTTCCGAGTGAAGCAAAATATGACAGAGAATATTTTATTAAAAAAATTATAGGCTTACAGCTTTCGGACGGTGGTTTTACACTTATGGGAAAGTCTGCCGATACCGATGTTACCGCAATGTGCTTACAGGCACTTGCTCCTTATAAATCTGACAGTACGGTAAAAGAATCTATTGACAGAGCACTTGATGTTTTATCTAAAAAACAAAATGAAAAAGGCGGATATTCTTCTTTCGGCACAGTAAATTCCGAGAGTGTTTCCCAAGTTATTTCTGCGCTTGTTGCACTCGATATAGATGTGCAGTCGGATTCAAGATTTATTAAAAACGGCAACACTCTTGTTGACAATCTCATGACTTTCAAAAATTCAGACGGCGGTTTTTCTCATATTGAAAACGGAAAATCGAATAATATTGCGTGTTATCAGGCATTAAACTCACTTGTTGATTTATATAAATATATGTCAAAGGGCAATACCGAGATTTTTGAATTTGACGATACAAAGAAAAATAATTCTAATAGCGAAAATTCCCGACAGAACACTGAAAATTCAAACACAGACAGTTCTGAGGTTAATATAGACAGCAACAATAAAAATAATTCTGTAAATACAGGTGATATTACAGAAAAACATAATTCGCAAGTTGATGAAGGACAGCAGGAAACAACTGTAAATCCCGAATCTAATAATGCGGAAAATTATGATGATCAGGTAATGGCTTTGGCAGATGACAATTACGAGCCTTTTACGCTTGCATCTACTCCGGATTCCGCAGCGGCGGCAAATTCGGATGACGACAATAATTTTATTTTCTATGTTTCTCTTATCGGACTTGTGGCAGTAGTGGCTGTGCTTTTAATTATAAGATTAACAGTGCTGAAAAAAGACGGTGAGCCGTTCAGATTATTCGGCAAAAGAAAAGGTGACAAATAATGAAATTAAAACTTTTATTACTTGTATTGATAATTACTGCCGTGCTATGCGGCTGTTCGGTTCAGACTCCCGATGACTACTATTCCTCTTCATCTCAAAAAGAGGGAATGGAGGTTACTTTTTCAATCAACTGCTCAACCATTTTAAATAATATGGATCAGCTTGAAAGCGGTCTTGGAAGCTATGTTCCGAGTGACGGCGTAATTCTCAAGCCTACAAAGATTACTCTTGACGAAAATGCTACCGCATACGATGCGCTTAGTGAAGCCTGCCGTCAGAATAAAATTCAATATGAATACGAGGGAACGGACGCAGATATTTATATCGAGGGTATTGCAAATCTTTATGAATTTTCTTGCGGTCAGCTTTCGGGTTGGGAATACTGTGTAAATGATGTTTTTCCGTCGGTAGGCTGCAATTCTTATGATTTGCATGACGGAGATACAATTAAATTCTTATATACCTGCGATTTGGGCGCAGATATCGGAAACGAATTTACAGGAGAAGAATAATGCTAAGATTTAATTCCTTTAATCCGCTGGCACAGCTTATATATTTTGTATCTGTGCTGTTGGTATCAATGTTTACATGGAATTATATAATTTTACTGCTGTCGCTTTTCGGAGCGGCGGCTTATTCTGTATTACAAAAGGGTTTTAAATTATTTTTAAAATCCTTTTTTGGTTATGTGCTGATTTTTTTACTTGTAACAATAACCAATCCGCTTTTCTCACACAAGGGAGTAACACCGCTTATTTTTATAAATGATATTCCTATTACGCTTGAGGCTATAGTTTACGGTGCGGTGCTCGGACTGATGCTTTTGAGCGTAATACTTTGGTTTTCGGTATTCAACAGCGTGTTTGATTCCGAAAAACTTATATATATTTTCGGAAGATTTTTACCAAGACTTGCATTATTGTTTTCGATGGTACTTCATTTTGTGCCTAAATTTATTCTTGTGTTTAAGCGCACATTGGCGGCTCAATCCGATTTTTGCGGTAAAAATAAATTTAAACAATACATAGGTGCATTTTCTGCTTCGGTTTCCGTAATGCTTGAGGGTTCGGTTCAAACTGCCGATTCAATGAGCGCAAGAGGATACGGAGTTAAAAAGCGCAGTTTTTACTGCCGCTTTCCTTTTACAAAAGCAGATACGGTTTTTACTGTACTTTCTCTGGGAATGTTGACTACAGTGCTGTTTGCTTTAGCGACAGGTCAACTTGATTTTCTTATATATCCGCATATCGAGATGTGTGATATTACAATATTATCCGTAATCGGAATGTCGGCTTTCGGTGTACTGTCATTTATGCCGTTTATCATTGAGTTAAAGGAGGAGCTTGTATGGAAATTTTCTCTGTCAAAAATTTAAGTTTTACTTATCCGCAGATGCAGGAAAAGGCTTTGGATAATGTGAATTTCACTGTGAAAAGGGGAGAGTTTTGTGTTATCTGCGGTCAGTCCGGCTGCGGAAAAACAACCCTGCTAAGACTTTTAAAGCCGCAGGCAGCTCCTCACGGTACAAAAACGGGAGAAATATTTTTCTGTTCCGAAAATATTGAAAAATGCAGTGAAGACGATACGGCTTTTAAAATTGGCTATGTTTCGCAAAATCCCGAAAATCAAACAGTAACCGATACCGTACTCCACGAACTTGCCTTTACACTTGAGAATATGGGAATGTCGAGTGAAGAAATAAATATTAAAATAAGTGAAACGGCTACTTACTTTGGACTTTCAAAAATAATAGAACAAAAGACAAACTCACTTTCGGGCGGTCAGATGCAAATTCTTAATCTTGCGGCGGCATCTGTTGCCGAGCCTGATGTATTAATTCTTGACGAACCCGCAAGTCAGCTAGACCCTGTATCGGCAGAAAACTTTTTTACAATTCTTGACAAACTTAATAAAGACTTGGGTATCACTGTAATTATTACCGAACACAGACTTGAAAAACTGTTTCCCGTTGCGGACAGAATTATTGTTATGGAGCAAGGAAAAATAATTACCGATACAGCACCTAAAGATACTTGCAATGCTCTTAGCAAAATTTCAAAAAATCATCCTATGATGCTCGCTTTGCCCGTGCCTGCACGGCTTTATTCCGTAACGGATTGTAAATCTCAATGTCCCGTTACGGTCAAAGAAGGCAGAGAACTTTTTGCAAAATATAGCAAAAATAATTCTTTTACAGAACATACATTGCAGAATAATAATTCCGACGATGAAATATTATCGGTTAAAAATGTATATTTCAGATATGATAAAAAGTCTGATGATGTGCTCCTCGGTCTTAATTTATCGGTAAACAGAGGAGAGATTTTTTCGGTTGTCGGTGCAAACGGCAGCGGAAAATCAACTTTGCTTTCCGTAATAGGAGCAAGGCTTAAGCCGTACAGAGGCAAGGTGAAACTAAATGAAAAAACAGCTACTATGCCTCAAAATCCACAATTGTTATTTGTTAAAGACAGCTTGCTTGAAGACTTTAAAAGCGTGAGCGGGGATTTGGAAAAAATTAATAAATTGTCAGAAAAGTTTAATGTACACCATCTTTTAAATCACCATCCGTATGACCTTAGCGGAGGTGAAATTCAGCGTGCAGGTTTTGTAAAACTTTTACTTCTCGAACCGAAAATATTATTGCTTGACGAACCGACAAAGGGTTGTGACAGCTTTTCAAAGGCAGAACTCGCAAAAATTTTGCATGAGCTTTCGCAGAGAGGAATAACTGTTTTGCTTGTTACTCACGATCTTGATTTTTCTGCCGAGGTATCAACAGTATGCGCAATGCTTTTTAACGGCACTCTTTCAAAAAGACTTGAGCCACACGAATTTTATTGCGGAAAAAGATTTTACACAACTTCTGCAAATAAAATTTCAAGGGGAATACAAGACGGCATAATTACTACCGCCGAGCTTCTTTCTTGTGTTGAGGAGGGCTAAAATGACTGCTAAAAAGGTAATTAAATATTTATGCGTATTTTTAGTAGCGCCGCTTATCGTGCTTTGCGGAGTATTTTTCTTAGGCGATAGAAAATACGCTTTCGTTTCACTCGCTCTTTCGGTAGTTGCCTGTATTCCTTTTTTTGTATCATTTGAAAAGGGAAAAAACGATGCTCGCAGAATTGTTATAATTGCGGTTATGACAGCGTTGTCGGTTGCAGGTAGATTTGTGTTTGCACCGATTCCCTTTTTTAAGCCTGTTACGGCTATTGTAATTATTACCGCAATTTATCTTGGCAGTGAAGCAGGTTTTATTACAGGATCTTTTTCTGCTGTGGTTTCAAATTTCTATTTTGGTCAAGGACCGTGGACTCCGTTTCAAATGCTTGCGTGGGGACTTATCGGATTTTTGGCGGGCTTGCTTGCTAAAAAACTTGTTGAGAGTAAGGTGTTGCTTATTATTTACGGCGCTCTATCGGGCATAGCATTTTCTTTTATAATGGATGTATGGACAACTCTCTGGGCTGACGGCACATTTAATATAGCAAGATTTGTGGCAAGCATTACAACCGCAGCACCGTTTACCGTTGTTTATATGGTTTCAAATGTAATATTCCTGTTGCTGCTTACAAAACCAATCGGAAGTAAATTGCAGCGATTAAAAACTAAATACGGAATTTTTTAGGACAAGGGGAAGTTTAGCTTTCCCTTTTTGTTTTGCCGTGTATTATTTGCCTGTTTTCTGCATATAATCATTTGCATGGAGGTAATATATGGCAATGTTAAAAAAACACAAAAAAATGTTGTTGTCAGCATTGCAGAGAGTTTTCTGCTTTATATTGGCAGCAACAATTTTGGGTGCGGTGGGTGTTCCCTCGGCCGTACTTGCACTTGACGGTGCAAATCCGACAGTAGAAATTGTCGGATTTATGAGGGGCGACAGTAAAGATCTTCGTTCAAGTGAGCTTTTAATGGCAAAAGTAAGCAATTACGACGGTAATCCTCAAGAGCTGACTTACGAATGGAAAAATAAGCTTGGCACTTATCTGTATGTATTTGACAAGCACGATATGGCTGTGGTGCGTGGCACAAAAAGCGAAATTGAAATTTACAATTCGAATAAAGGCTTGTTCGCATCTGATAATATGAGCGGCAGATCTTATAACCGCAGCTATTCGCACAAAGGCTTTGCTTATGCGGCAGTTTACGGTGCATCTGTTAACGCTGAAAAATTAAAAGGCGGCATTTCCGTAACAGTAAAGGACTCTGACGGAAATATCATTGCGACAGCGTCGTATGATGACGATTTCAAAAATTATGACCTGTCAAAAGATATGGCAAACGCAGTGTTTGGCGTGTTTGAGGGAGAGAGCGTTGATATTCTTAACCTCTTAGGTCAAAGCTCGGTTGTTCATGTTGTATGTCCTGCCTGTTATGTAAGTCAGGGAACAATAATTTCCGGCAGCGATTGCATAAGTTTAAGCAAGTCAGAAAGCGGTTACTCAATAACCGGTTTAAAAGCCGGTGAAGGTGTAATTAAAATTAATCTTCAAAAGAGAAACTGCAAATTCCATAAAAACTCGGAAAACAGTTCGACTACAACCGTAATAGTATTTAAAAAACCTAACACTTCCACAACTGCAACAACACTCACTCTTACAAATCTTGATGACAGATGCGAATATTATCTTGAGGGTGTTAAGGGTGAAGTAATTGACGGCAAAATAACTTTTAGCAGTCTTACTCCCTCTACTGAATATACCATAGAGGTACGGGGCAGTTATATTGACGAGAACGGTACAACTAAAACTGCATACGCCTATGTAAAAGACACAACAAAGGACTGCTATACATCAAGTGTGGTTTTCAAACTTGATGATACTGTAGCGGATACCGAAAGCATATTCGGTAAACCGTACGAGGTTGCCGTAAAGTCTGACAGTGATTACATTGTCTTGCAGAGCGGTGATAACGGTTATACTGCAGAACTTGCTAAAGGCAATTATAAAGTGTTTTTAAAAGACGGTAATGATTATAAACAGATTGATAATGCGGTTCTTACCGTTGACAGTGATGATAACAGCATAGAGATAAAATATTACTCTGTAGTTTATAATCTTGATGGTGGTACATTCAACGGCGATACAAAATTTGTTTACCGTGAGGGTGAATTCGTAAAAACAATTGATAATAAACCAACTAAGTATGAGTATGTATTTGACGGCTGGAAGTGCGGTGAAAGCACTTATAGCAACAGCCAACAAATTACAGATTCAATTGACAGAAAATATGAATTGACAGCAATATGGGAAGTAGATAAGATAGGTGACGGAGAAAAGCCTGACGGAATACCGGATAAATATCAGAAGAAAATTACCTTTAAAGTAGTAAACGGTACTTGGGAAGATAAGAGTGTAAATGATATTTCATACTATGTAACTTTGCTTGACAAAGAGGGTAAGTGGAATGTCAACGGTACTGCAAGAATCAATATTCCAACAGGTATGACAGCAAATTACGGTTATGAAAAAGGCAAGTGGGATGTTGAACCGACTGAAATTGTATCCGGAATTGAAGATGTTGTTTATGTTTATTTGTTTGACAAAATATCAGAAACAGAGCCACAACCGCAACCGACAACTGTACAGCCGACTCCTACAGTTAAAACCGTTGTTCAGGAAAAAACGGTTTATAAAACACAGTATGTTGAGCCTATTACCTTAAAAACAGGTGATAATCTCACTTTCTTAGGTGTGCTTGTCGGTTTGTGTGCAGCAGGTTTTGCAGGAACAATAATTTTCGGTAAAAAACGAAGTAAGTAATATTAAAAAGGCGATTGCAGATTAATTTTGCAATCGCCTTTTTTCAAATACAGAATAATAATAAATATTTCAAAGGTTATAATAAATTAAATGAGGTGAATTTATGGCTGAGGTAATTAAAATAGTTTTGACAGGCGGTCCATGTGGCGGTAAAACAACTGCTTTGAATTTTTTGAAAGATGAACTTGAAAAGTTAAATATAAAAGTTTTTATATTAGAAGAAATTGCAAGTAATTTATTGAGCAACGGCATTACTCCGCAAAAACTTGGTGTATATGAGTTCCATAAACAACTTTTTGAAACTCAATTAAAAGAAGAAAATTCTCTCGAAGAGAAAGCTAAGGCATACAATGGGGAACAGGCTGTAATTTTATTTGACAGAGGATTGCTTGACAGCAAAGCATATGTTACCGATGCCGAATTTAAAAAATATATTTCAATAAGTAATAAAAATGAAGATGTATTAAGAAATTCGTATGATGCTGTATTTCATTTAAAAAGTGTTGCTTGTACAGATGAAAACACTTACATTAAGAACTGCAATTCTGTGAGAAAAGAAGATGTAAAGCTTGCCAAGGAACTTGACGAAAAATTACTTTCTATATGGACAGGCACATCACACCTGCGAGTTATACCAAATAACAGTGATTTTAATAAAAGACTCGATAATTTGCTTAAAGAAGTATTAGGGTTCATCGGTGTTCCGGAACCTCTTGAAATTGAGCGTAAGTTTTTGATAGAATACCCTGATATTGATTATCTTAATAATATGACTGCTTGCAGAAAGGTTGCGATTACTCAGGCATATTTAAACACTCCCGAGGAAGGAATGTTCAGAATACGGAAGCGTGGTTACGGCAAAGACGCAGTATATATTAAAACGGTAAAAATCAAGATTAATGATTTGAAAAGGATAGAAAAAGAATCTTATTTGACACAAGCCGAATACAATAATTATCTTTCAAGAAAAGAATGTATAACGGGTATTATTTCAAAGGACAGATATTGCATAGTGTATGATGACGAATATTTTGAACTTGATGTATATCCGTTTTGGAATGACAGAGCAACGCTTGAGATAGAATTGCTGTCAGAAGATCAGCCTTACAAACTTCCTCCTTTTATTAAACTTATAAGAGAAGTAAGTCACGAACCCGAATACAGAAACATTGCACTTGCGCAAAGAATGGTTCATAATAAAGGGAATGATTAAGATAACTTAATTGATAACAACATTTCGATATTAATACCAAGTGATATTGACATTATTATCTGCAATGTGTTAAAATGCCTATATCATTAACTTCATCATCAAATTAAAACAGGAAAATAATTATAAAAAAATAAAAAAAGTGTTGACAAATGGAGTTTGCTGATGTATAATAATGAAGCTGACTTAAGGGAAAAACAAATTTTTAAGTTAAGTATGCGGCAATAGCTCAGCTGGATAGAGCAACTGCCTTCTAA
>OHEL01001133.1_pt1 | contig 12557 bp, 10 predicted proteins | sample 1567251 | NCBI WGS metagenome assembly OHEL01 (sample SAMEA3879601, study PRJEB24766) | human gut metagenome | biome: human-associated habitat; feature: feces | place: USA | collected 1985/1987
ATTCCATCTCACGATGGACACCCTTGCTTTCGGCTATATCCTTCCCACTACCGGGTGGATTCGGGACTTTAACCCGTTAGAAACGTGCGCCGCTAGGCGCACACGCAAAAACACGCTGCCTAAATCGGCAGCGTGTCCCGTTCTTATTTTTACGCCAGCATCATGCGGTCATTGGCGAATTCTCCGCCGCTGACTTCCTCGAACTTTGCCAGCAGATCCTTCACCTGAAGATTCTTCTTCTCCTCCCCAGCCACATCGTAAATCACTTTGCCTTCGTGCATCATGATCAGGCGATTGCCGTGAACGATGGCATCCTTCATGTTGTGAGTTACCATCATGGCGGTCAGCTGATTCTCTGCGATGATCTTGTCGCTGATCTCCAGTACCTTGGCTGCGGTCTTGGGATCCAGTGCTGCGGTATGTTCATCCAACAGAAGGAGCTTGGGCTGCTTCAATGCTGCCATAAGCAGTGTGATGGCCTGACGCTGACCACCGGATAACAGCCCCACCTTGCTGGTCATACGGTCTTCCAGTCCCAATCCAAGAGTCTGCAGCTTCTCGCGGAATAACTCTCTGTCCTCTCTGGAAACACCCCAGCGAAGGGTTCTCTTCTCACCGCGACGTAACGCAATCGCCATGTTCTCTTCGATATCCATGGTAGCTGCGGTTCCTGTCATGGGATCCTGGAATACTCTTCCAAGATATTTTGCTCTCTTGTGTTCTGGCAGGTTCGTAATATCCGTACCATCAATGATGATCTTGCCGGAATCGATGGGCCATACGCCGGCGATGGCATTCAGCGTGGTGGACTTACCCGCGCCGTTACCACCAATGATCGTCACGAAATCCCCGGGATCCAGATTTAAGTTTACTCCATTCAAGGCCACCTTCTCGTTGATGGTGCCTCTGTTAAATACTTTATGTACGTCCTGTATCTCCAATGCGTAAGCCATTACTTTGACGCTCCTTTCCGAAGTGTTCTCTTCTCCTTCAAGTAAGGAATTGCCAGGAAAATGGCAACTACGATAGCGGAGAACAATTTCATATCCTCTGAAGGCATCTTCAGCCACAGTACGAACTGATATACCATATAGTAGATCACAGCGCCCAGAATAACCGATGCCAGGGTAAATGCGAACGCGAGCTTTCTCTTGCTGGCAAACTTACCGAAGAGAACCTCACCGATGATAACAGCTGCCAGACCGATAACGATAGCACCGCGTCCCATATTGACATCCGCTGCACCTTGAAACTGGCCGTACAGTGCACCGCACAGTCCTACCAGACCGTTGGAGATCATCAGTGCCAGCACTTTGATGAAGTTGGTATTGATGCCCTGTGCTCTTGCCATATTACCGTTACAGCCCGTAGCACGGATGGCATGTCCCTGCTCTGTACCGAAATACCAGTACATTACAGCGATCAGTGCCATTAAAAATACGATCATTCCAAGGAAAAAGAGCAGTCTGCTGACAGAGCCATCCGTCACATAGCGCAGAGATACCACCAGCGGATAATTATCTACGCTGACCGGCTGGTTTGCTTTGCCCATGATATTCAAATTAATGGAATACAGGGAGATCTGCGTCAGAATACTTGCCAGAATTCCGGGGATTCCCAGTGCGGTGTTCAACAGTCCCGTTACCATGCCTGCCAATGCTCCGGCCAGGAAAGCAATGGGCAGCGTAGCTATAGGAGAAACTCCCGCACGAATCAGCATAACGGATACCGCAGCGCCGGTTGCAATGGAACCATCCACGGTCAGATCAGCGAAATCCAGCAGGCGGAAGGTAATATACACTCCCAGTGCCATGACTCCCCAGATCATTCCCTGTGCTATCGATCCCGGCATTGCCCTGAACAGGGAAAGGGGATTCAGTGACATAAAGTAAGACATTTCTTTTTCCTCCTAAAACTCCAGATAGGGATATCGCTGTTACGCGCTATCCCTATCGAAGTATATTTTGTTAGAACCGTACTTAAATACCTGTATAACTCTTACTGAATTGCTACGTAATCATCGGGAACGGTGATACCCAGCTCCTCACAGATCTTGGCATTGTACTTCTTGGTAACATTGGGAGCATAACGTACATCCATAGTAGTGATGTCTGCGCCCTCAGCCAGGATCTCGTAAGCCATCTCACCGGTAGCATATCCCAGATCGTAATAGCTGATGGATAAGGTTGCTACGCCACAGCCGTTGCAGATACCCTCTTCACCTGCAATAACAGGGATCTTAGCGGGAGCTACGACATTATATACAGTCTCGGTTACGGATGCCAGTGTGTTGTCGGTAGGGATGTACAGAACATCGCACTCGCCTGCGGCAGCCGTGGTAACGGACTGTACTTCGTTGGTATCGGCGATAGCATACTCTTTATATGCAATACCATCTTTGTCCAGAGCAGCCTCAAACAGCTGAATCTGATACAGAGAGTTAGCTTCTGCGGAGCAATATAACAGACCAACCTGCTTTACATCCGGGAACAGTTCCTTTAACATAGCTTCCTGCTCTTCAATAGGAGCCAGATCAGAAGTACCGGAAATATTTCTGCCGGTAGCACCGGACCAGTCGGAGATCTCCAGTGCGGTAGCATAATCCGTTACGGAAGTACCTAAGATGGGGATCGTGGTGGTAGCTGCTGCTGCACTCTGTAAAGGAGAGGTTGCATTGGCAAGGATCAGATCCACACCATCAGATACGAACCCATTACAGATGGTAGCTGCGGTGGTCTGCTCACCCTGTGCATTCTGCAGATCAAATTTTACATTATCACCAAGCTTTTCTTTTAAAGCATCCTGGAATCCCTGGGTTGCTGCATCTAGAGCTTCATGCTCAACCAGCTGGCAGATACCGATGTTATATACCTTGCCATCTGTGGAAGCGGCACTAGTAGCTACTGCTTCACTCTGGGCTGTGCCGGTAGCTGCTGCGGTGGAAGCAGTTCCGTTATCGGTGCTGCCACAACCTGTCAGGACAGATGCTGCCATTACTGCGGTAAGTACTACAGATAATAATTTCTTTTTCATAATAAATGTCCTCTTTTCTGCGGATCTTACGATCTGCTTACTGTAATGCGCAGACGCTTTACCCCGTCAAAGCGTTGCACTGATAAATATCATAACCCATAAAAGGACATTCGTCAATCAAAATTCATCGATGCTTTGAATAATAATGATCTAATTTTTAGATATTATCTTTTTTCACCACATCTCCGGGTCTTTTGAAGATATGTCCAGCAGGGATCACCCCTCTGACACAGGAAGTAGGATACACGTTGGAATTGCGTCCGATGACTGTTCCGGGATTCAGTACGCTGTTGCAACCCACTTCTACATGATCTCCCAACATGGCCCCCATCTTCTTCAGCCCGGTTTCAATCTTCTCTTCTCCGTTCTTTACAACCACCAGCGTCTTGTCGCTCTTCACGTTGGAAGTAATGGAACCGGCTCCCATATGGGACTTGAAGCCCAACACACTGTCTCCCACATAATTATAATGTGGCACCTGTACTTTATTGAACAGAACCACGTTCTTAAGTTCCGTGGAATTGCCAACTACCGCGCCTTTACCCACAATGGCATTGCCACGGACAAAGGCACAGTGACGGACCTCCGCTTCTTCATCAATGATCAGCGGACCGTTCAGGCAGGCGGTAGGAGCTACCTTCGCGTTCTTTGCCACCCAGATATCCTCGCCTCTTTTTTCATAAATTTCTTCCGGCAGTCTCTTACCCAGTTCCAGAATGAAATCGTGGATTCTGGGAAGCACCTCCCAGGGATATTCTGCCTCGGTGAACAGATCTGCCGCAATGGTCTCCTTCAGATCATACAGATTCTCAATCGTAATATTTTCCATGATAATTTCTCCTCATCTTTATTCCTTATTTTTGGCATTGGATTGCTTTGTCTTCTTCTGATAAAATTCTTCTGTAGCCTGGAACTGTCTCCATAGCACTCCCTGATTGTTCAGGCTGCGTACAGCGGTAGTTCGCCTTCCCACAAAATCCGTCAGCTTTCCCATGTACTCTTCCGGTGTGATCACACCATCCGCCACCATGGTAAGCCCCTTTTCCCAACTGGCCGTCAGTGCCGGATTTAAAAGTGGTCTTATGGAATCCGATACCACGTCATAGATCATCTCTCCCATCTGGGTGGGAGTCAGCACCTGGGTCTTCTTGTTCAGTGCCAGATATTCGATATTCACCAGTTTCTTCAGGATCTCCGCTCTCGTGGCGCTGGTGCCGATGCCGCTTCCCTTGATCTGGGCCCGCAGTTCTTCGTCATCGATAAACTGGCCCGCATTTTCCATGGTCAGGATAATGCTTCCCGAAGTGTAACGCTTGGGCGGCGAAGTCTCGCCCTCCTTGATCTCATAGGTATCCGCAGTCAGAGAATCTCCTTTTTTCAGATGCATCAGCAGATTGGTAAGCTCTGCATCACATTTTTCATCAGCGCTTTCATTCTCATTCTCTTTATCTTCCTTCGGTGCCGTATTCTCCTTCTTAAAAGAGAAGTTCGCCACCTTCAGATACCCTTCCTGTACCAGTACCTTAAAGCTGGCAAAAAAGTTTTCTTCCTTTACCTTCACTGCCAGAGAGAACTTCTGATAGACTGCCGGAGGATAGAAAATACTCAGGAACCGGCGTACAATGACCTCGTACACTTTTGCCGCCGTAGGGGCCAGACCTGCCAGATTGTTCAGTCCCTGTCCCGTTGGAATGATGGCATAATGATCCGTGATCTGCTTATCATTCACGTAACGTGTCTTCGCAATATTCTTATAGGTCCCCTGCTCTAACACTTCTTTGGCAAAAGGAGTGGCCAGAGCATAGCTGCGTAAGCCACCGATATTCTTGTGGATTTCCTTTGCCACCGCCGTAGACAGGACTCTGGCATCCGTTCGGGGATAAGTGGTCATCTTTTTCTCATACAGTTCCTGTACGATCCGCAAAGTCTCATCCGGGCTGATCTTAAAGTATTTGGAACAGTCATTCTGTAACTCCGCCAGATTGTACAGAAGCGGTGCATTCTTGTTCTCTTTTTTCTTCTCAATGCCGGTGACAGTCACCGGGCCTGCCGGTTCTGCGGTAAGCTCTGCGATCAGACGCTCGGCATCCTCTTTTTTCTTGAAGCCGTTCTCTTTATACAGTGCCGGAGAATTATAATATTTCGAGCCTTCCACTGCTCTCCACTCTGCGGTAAAGGGCTTCTCCTGTAATTTAAAATTACCGATCACCCGGTAAAAGGGAGTCTTGGTGAACGAACGGATCTCCCGCTCTCTGTTCACGATCATTCCGAGGACACAGGTCATGACACGACCCACAGAAATCACTGCCCGGTCTCTTTTGAGATACCCTTTTACCGTGTTGCCGTATTTTAACGTCAGGGCTCTGGAAAAATTGATACCCATGAGATAATCTTCCTTGGCCCGCAGATAGGCAGCATTTCCCAGATTGTCGTAGGCTGAGAGATCTTTTGCCTCCCGGATTCCACGTAAGATTTCTTCCTCCGTCTGGGAGTCGATCCATACACGTTTCCGTTCCTTGTCCTGTACGCCCGACATCTGCTCCACCAGACGATAGATGTATTCTCCCTCTCTTCCGGAGTCGGTGCAGACATAAATTGTCGTAACATCCGGCCGGTTCAGCAGGGAACTTACGATCGTATACTGTTTTTTCGCACTTTCAATGACTTCGTATTTGAATTCCGTCGGTAGAAAAGGCAGGGTGTCAAAGCTCCATCTCCGGAACTTTTCATCATACACCTCCGGATAACTCATGGTCACCAGATGTCCCACACACCAGGTAACGATAGCCTCTTCCGATTCCAGATAGCCGTCTTTGGAACGCATATTGTATTTTAAAGCATTGGCAAATTCTCTTGCCACGCTCGGTTTCTCTGCAATAAATAAATTTTTACCCACGTAATACCATCTTTCCTGTCTTACGAGTTCTCATCCACGGAATGCACCAGTATCTGTACCGTTCCTTCCGTTAATGTCTTCTCATATCCATTCTCGCTAAATATCAGAATGCTGTCTGCAGTCACATGTTCCCTCTTCATGGATGCCTGCAGCACATCATAATCTTTCGAAGTATAACATACCGTGCCGGAATAATCCACCACGATCTTTCTGCCGGTGTCCTCCCTGCACAGAAAATAGATTTTCCCCTGTCTGCTGTTCCAGAGTTCAACCGTCCGGAAACGTCCCTGCAGCACTTCCTGACAGATCCGGCGATAGGTCAACAGTTGAAAATCATTATATTCTTCCCGGATGTATTTTTCATAAAATGTACTGCCTTCTGTCCGCTCAGACGTCTGATGCGGAAACAGAAAGCAAAAATAAAACCGGACAAACGCATTACAGATCTCATATGTACCGGGCAGCACCTTCTCCACCAGCTCCAGTTCCATCAAATTCTTCAGATATACACTGATCTTGGCCCGGGAAAATCCGGTATGTGCATACATATCGTTCAGTTTTCCATGTCTTCCGTCTGCCAGCGTTGCCAGAATGGTGGCATAAACTGCCGTCTCCCGCGATTCCTCCGACAGCCATTTTATCATAAGCTCCGGCAGAAAGCTGTTCCTCTGTAAAAGCAGCCGGATCAGATTTTCTTCTGCCGAATTCTGCGGATAAAGCAGCCGCCACAGTCCCGGCAGCCCTCCCAATGTCGCATAAAGCGAAATACTTTCCTGTACCGTATAGTCGGAAAATATCTTACGCATGGCGGAAAAAGGCAGTTCCTTCACCTTCAGAAATCCGCTGACGGAAAATGCCAGATTTCCCACTTTGGAAATCATGCTGTTCTCCACCCAGCCGGAGGCATAGGTGGTCAGGATCACTAACAGTGCTTCTTTTTTCTCCTTCAGGAACCGGATCAGTTCCTGCAAAAACAAAGTATCCCCTTTTAAAAGATACTGAAAATTCTCTATGATAAGTACTTTCTTATCTGCTGTCGTTTCGCCTTTCTGTATTGTCATGCATTCCAGCAATTCCCGCCAGGAAGGATACTCTGCAATCTCCTTTCCCCGGCTTCGCAGTTCCCGTCCCCACAAATATTGTTGTTCTCTGGAAGAACAGTTTCCCGCACTATAACGCAACGTCTGTTTTTTCTCCGTAAAAGAGGTTAAGAGAGCCGTCTTGCCAACGCCTCTCTGTCCATACACCACCAGGATCTGACTCCCTGTTCTCTTATAATGATTTTCCAAAAAAGCTGTTTCCTGTTCCCTTCCAGTCAGCATGGCAGCCTCTTTCTTTCTGACCCAGCAGATCAGTACATCTTCTGCAACAGTTGTTCGATCTCTTCCTGTGACAACGGCTTTCCAAACAGATATCCCTGAATGATATCACACCCGATGGCCCGCAGATATTTATACTGCTGTTCTTCCTCCACGCCTTCCGCAATGGACTCAAATCCCAGGGATTTCACCATACTTACAATAGACTCCGTAATAATCCGGGTCGCAGAATCCGTCAGCAGCGTGTCGGTAAATGATTTATCAATCTTCAGCGTATTGATAGGCAGCTTCTTTAAGTAAGACAGGGAAGAAAATCCTGTTCCGAAGTCATCCAGTGAAATGCGAATCCCGTACTCCTTCAACAACTGCATTTTCTCGGTAACTGCACTGAAATCGTCGATCAAAATGCTTTCTGTGATCTCCAGTTCGATTTCATCCGGATCCACATCGTATTTATGAATGATATTCAGCAGGGATTCCACAAAATCTTCCTTCTGGTACTGCAATGCGGAAATATTCACTGACAGCACAAAAGGAACTCCGTAACGGTTCCTCCATTCGGAAAAAGTACGGATACTCTGTTCCAGTACCCAGTTGCCGATAGGAATGATCGTTCCGTTCTTCTCCGCAATGGGAATGAATTTTGCCGGACTGATCATTCTGCCGTTGCCATCCTTCCAGCGGATCAGTGCCTCCACGCCCCGCAGTTTACGGTTGCCCGCATAATACTGGGGCTGATAATACAGCAGAAAATTATTCTCAAAAACAGCCTCTTTTAATTTGCTGTCCAGTTCTACATTTTTCAGGAAATCGTTCAGGATCGGCGTATCGAAATACTGGATCCGGTTCTTGCCCATGGCTTTTCCCTTGAACATTACGATTTCCGCACAGTTGATCAGTTCCAGTGCGGAAGTCGCAGCCTCCGGATATTCCGCCACACCGACACTTACGGTGATGTTCAGAACCTGCCCGCCCACCAGATAAAACGGCTCCCTGGTGCGCTTAACGATCTCCTTATGAATATGTTCCACACTTTTGTTCCCACAAGGATCATAAATGGCCATGCAGTAGACATCACTGGTCAGGTGGCAGACGATCACATCATCCCCGTTAAATTCCTTCAGAAAAGAGCCAAACTGCTGTACCAGTTCGTCCCCCGCCACGATTCCCAGTCCGTCATTTACCTTGCGGAAATCATCAATATCAATAACAAGCACGCTGACCAGCCGGTTATCCTCTTTGGCCCGACGAAGAAATTCGGTCAGAAGACGCACAAAATAATTACGGTTGTACAGTCCGGTCAGACTGTCGTAATACGCCATGTAGAGAAGCTCTTCGTTCTGTGTTTTCTGTTTGGTGATATTCTGTACCACAATAATCTGATCCGTCGGCCTGCCATCTTCGTAGAAAATCCTGCTGGAAAACTGCAGCCAGGTCTTCTTTCCTCTCTGCATACATTCCACAGAGTCCGTCTCCCGACCGCTCTTTTCCAAAAACAGCATTTCCCGAAGTGCCAGCACATACGGTTCGTCCACCATCTCCTGAAGTTTTACAAAATCTCTTCTGTCCAGAATCTGGAAGTCAAAGAAATCATCCCATTTTCCCAGCGTAGTGACCGTATTCTTTTCAAAAGAATAGTAGATATAAGCATAATCCATGGTATCGCACAACAGACGATACATTCTCTCCTTAGCGCTCAGTTTCTGATTCATTGCGCGCATAAGATCCAGCTGATAGCGTAACTCGTTCATAACCCCACTCACCCTTTATTTTTTGGTGATGTAACCCTGTGCTTTCAAAAGTTCTGCGCAAAGCAATGCTCCCCCGGCTGCTCCACGTAAGGTATTGTGTGACAAACCTACGAACTTGTAATCATATACGGTATCTTCTCTCAGACGACCTACACTGATACCCATACCGTTCTCGAAATCAACATCCAGAGCCACCTGAGGTCTGTTGTCCTCCTCCAGATACTGGATAAACTGCTTCGGTGCGCTGGGAAGTCCCAGTCTCTGAGGCTCACCGCTGAAGGTGACCAGTTTCTCGATCAGCTGCTCCTTGGTGGGTTTCTTACGGAATTTAACAAATACGGCTGCGGTATGTCCGTTCAATACCGGAACACGGATGCACTGACAGGTGATCACGGGAGAAGTTGCGGGAACGATCTTATCGCCTTCCACTTTACCCCAGATACGTAAGGGTTCCTTCTCACTCTTCTCTTCCTCACCACCGATGTAAGGAATGATATTGCCTACCATCTCGGGCCAGTCCTTAAAAGTCTTGCCTGCGCCGGAGATTGCCTGATAAGTGGTTGCTACCACTTCGTAAGGCTCGAATTCCTTCCATGCGGTCAGAACCGGTGCATAGCTCTGGATGGAGCAGTTGGGCTTTACAGCGATAAATCCTCTGGTGGTTCCCAGTCTCTTCTTCTGTGCCTCGATGATCTGGAAATGTTCGGGATTGATCTCGGGTACTACCATGGGAACATCGGGGGTCCATCTGTGGGCACTGTTGTTGGATACCACAGGGGTTTCGGTCTTTGCGTATGCTTCCTCGATGGCCTTGATCTCATCCTTGGTCATATCTACCGCACTGAATACGAAATCAACCTGTGCGGCTACTTTTTCTACTTCATTGACATTCATGACTACCAGCTTTTTCACAGCTTCGGGCATGGGAGTGGTCATCTTCCAACGGTCACCCACGGCCTCCTCATAAGTCTTGCCTGCGGAACGGGGGCTGGCAGCAATGGTCGTTACCTCGAACCAGGGATGGTTCTCCAACAGAGAGATAAATCTCTGACCTACCATACCGGTTCCGCCCAGGATACCTACACGTAATTTTTCACTCATTTTTCATTTCCTCCTCATCTTTGTGCATTTTTATTTTATCTGCAAAAGACCTGTTCAGTTTCCACTTACTGAATGCGGTCTTCCAAAGCCTGTTGATATACTTCTATGGCATTTGTTTTCAGGTATTCTTTATTTTTCTCAATGACCTGCTTCATCATTTCCGCACCGGGAGCACCGATGGTCAGCCGTTTTTCCACACAGGTCTTTAAGGAAATGGCATCGTAAATGTCCTCATCAAACTTATCACTGATGGAACGTAATTCTTCCAGGCTCAGGGCATCAATGGAAGTATCCTTTTCAATACAATACAGTACCAGGCGTCCGATAATGCCGTGAGCATCCCGGAAAGGTACACCCTTACCTACCAGATAATCTGCGGCATCCGTAGCATTGGTAAATCCGTTCATGGCACTCTTTGCCATACGGTCCTTACGGAACTTCATGGTCTTTATCATGCCGGTAAATAAGGCAATACAGTCCGCTGCGGTATCCATGGCATCAAAAGCCATCTCCTTGTCTTCCTGCATGTCTTTATTATAAGCAAGGGGCAGTCCCTTCATGGTGGTAAGTAACGCCATCAGGGCACCGTAGACTCTTCCGGTCTTGCCTCTTACCAGTTCGGCGATATCCGGGTTCTTCTTCTGAGGCATAATGCTGCTTCCAGTGGAATAGGCATCGTCCAGTTCCACGAACTGGTACTCATTGGAATTCCAGATAATGATTTCTTCGCTGAAACGGCTTAAATGCATCATGATCGTGGAAAGTGCGGAAAGGAACTCGATCAGATAATCTCTGTCCGCCACAGAATCGATACTGTTTAATGTCGGTCCTTCAAAACGAAGCAGCTTTGCGGTATACTCACGATCTAACGGATACGTGGTACCGGCCAGTGCTCCTGCTCCCAGAGGACAATAATTCATACGTTTGTAAATATCGGTCAGACGCTGTCTGTCCCTCTTGAACATTTCAAAATAGGCACCATAATGATGAGCCAGAGTAATGGGCTGTGCCTTCTGTAAATGGGTGAATCCCGGCATATAGGTCTCTAAGTTGTTCTCCATGGTGTCCAGAATGGCTTCCAGAAGCTTTTCCAGAAGTCCGTCTGTCTCTGCCACTCTCGCTCTGGTATAGAGACGCATGTCCAGCGCCACCTGGTCGTTACGGCTGCGTCCGGTGTGAAGCTTTTTGCCTGCATCACCGATCCGGTCGATCAGGGTTGCCTCTACAAAACTGTGGATATCCTCCTGGGTTTCGTCGATTGTAAGCTTTCCGGCATCCACATCCTCTAAAATACCGGTCAGTCCTTCGATAATGCTCTTTCTCTCCTCCTCGGTGAGGATTCCCTGCTTTGCCAGCATGGTGGCATGTACGATACTTCCGGTGACATCTTCATGAAACAATCTCTTATCGAATGTTATGGACGCATTGAAATCAAATACCAGCTGATCGGTCTGTTTCGTAAAGCGTCCTCCCCATAATTGTGCCATGGTCATTCTCCCATCTTTTTATTCTGTCAGCAGCCTATCAGACAATTTTTCTCATAGACATTGATTGCAATTAATCATATCACAAACGACACTTTAATGCAATACAGTGAATTTCATCACTTTCGGGTAGCAAAAACACTTTTTTCTTTTAAATTCATACTATAACAATAAATATTCAAGTTAAGGAAGTATGCCTTTTTATGGGAGCTCTCATCGAATTAAAAAACATAGGTTACTCCTATCATAATCTGGCGGGCGAGACCGATGCCATAAAAGATGTCTCCTTTCAGGTGGAGGAAGGGGAATTTGTCGCTTTAGTAGGTCCCAGCGGTTGCGGGAAGTCCACGCTGCTGTCTATCATTGCGGGACTGCTTGCTCCGGAGACCGGCACCATCGTAGTCAACAATCCCGACGGATCCCTTCACTATCCCCGTGTCGGCTATATGCTGCAGCACGATCATCTCTTCGAATGGCGTACCATCTACCAGAATGTCACTCTGGGACTGGAGATCCATCATGCTCTTACCAAAGAGCGTACCGACTATGTGAAACAGCTTCTGTCCGACTATGGTCTGGAAAGCTTTCAGGATAAACGTCCCAGCGAATTGTCCGGCGGCATGAAGCAGAAACTGGGCATCGCCTGCGCCCTGCTGGGGGCGCCGCGCGTGCTGCTGCTGGACGAACCCGCCGCCGGCATGAACCCGCAGGAAAGTATCGAGCTCATGCACTTCATCCAGGCCATCCGTGACCATTTCGACCTGACCATCCTGCTTATCGAGCATGACATGAAGGTGGTCATGGGCGTGTGCCAGTACATCTGGGTGATGGAATACGGTGCGCTTATCGCACACGGCGACCCGGACGCCATTCGCAGCAATCCCGAGGTCATCCGGGCCTATCTGGGCGAGGACGTGGTGTAGTATGCTGAAAATCAGGGATCTTTACGTTCGTTACGGCGGCATCGAAGCCG
>OHEL01001151.1_pt1 | contig 12381 bp, 6 predicted proteins | sample 1567251 | NCBI WGS metagenome assembly OHEL01 (sample SAMEA3879601, study PRJEB24766) | human gut metagenome | biome: human-associated habitat; feature: feces | place: USA | collected 1985/1987
CTACCACCAGCAATATCCGGAGCATCTGATAAACCCAGAGATTTGAAATTGCAAAATCCTCTACTGTCTGGATAAAGGATGGAATATAGTAAGCCTCGTCTCTCTTTCCAAGCTTTGACAAAGTTTCTTCCAGATGATAGCGTTTTTCATCATCTGCTTCACAAAAAGCTATTCTTTTTTCTAAAAGCTCCTCTTCTTCCTTCGTCTGCTTCGCATAATGAAGCTTTGCATATAAAATTTCTTCTCCCATGGTGGAATCACAGTTGTTGATTCTCTGGTACACATCATCCATATTAAGGTCATTCCATGTGACCTCATCCACCTGTTGTGTTCCATCCACAGTATCCAGATAATTTCTTATCAGTTCTCTTTTGAATTCCTTTTTCTCAGGTTCTTTTCCATATTTTTCTTTCAGTGTCCGTTTGCAGCGGTTCTTCCAACTTTCTTTTGTCTTAATTGCTGAATAAGTAAATCCTGCAATCATAATTACTACAAGGATTGCTGCTTCCATTTCTTCGCCTTCCTACTGCATGATCCCAATGGTATCTATCCAGTAAATATTATCTTTATCCATAATTCCATTTACAGTAACAGTATCTCCCTCATGCAGGAAAATCAATTGTTCATTATCAGAAAACTTCTGCCAGTATACCATACCGTCATCTCCTGCCAGATAAACATAGGTCTCTCCTGCAATCTCAACATACTGCATTTCACTGATTACAAAACTTCTTGTCTCTGTCTCACCTTCCGGAATTGTTTTTCCTTTGGCTGCTGTCTGTGCATTACCTGCAGTGCTGTTGCTGTCCCCGGAAGAATTTTCTGTCTCTTCCGGATTCCCAGTGTTTTCTGTACCATCACTGCCTGTCATCTTACGATACTTTGCAAAGCACTCATCGAGACTGGCTGCTGTTGTTACCATATTATAAGATTCTACATTTACCATGCCATAAAGCTTCACTATGCCGCTGGCATCTTTTAATACCATAATATAAGTCGGCTGACCATCTACATTAATCAAAGACGGGAAAGATGCACGGTATCCTTTCTCCTGCACTTCTCCTTCTGCAGCAGCCATTGCAGAGCTTTCATCTGCTCCTGCAATACTGTAATAATGTGCTTCTGAAGTCCGCTCATTTACCAGTATAAACCCGATATTGGAGGCATCATCATTGACGGAAGTAACTCCGGTATAAATCCAGATATCCCCATCTTTGGCAACATAGCCGAAGTTTGCTTCGTAAGATTCCTCATCTCCGTCTTCATCCTCTACTACCGTTTCCGTACATTTCTTACAGCCTTTTTTGCCGAAGATGCTGTTCATAAATCCATTAGATAATTCTCCATACCAGTTATACTGTTCCACCAGAAGCTCCCCATCAAAGACATCATCCATCCAGTTCGGCACTTCTGATGCATCATAATACTGACAGTCTCCGCTAATTGGGTCACAGCTGATTGCACCCTCGACGGTTTCTCCACCAAATAAACCGATGGTGTATTTGTATACACTGGCAATATAGTATGGGTTTCCATCTTCGTCCACTTCAAAATGAAGATTTCCGAAAAGTTTATCCGGGTAATTCATACGGATATGCCTTCTTAAATCCTTGCCAAAGTAAGCAGACGGAACATAAATCATTCCTTCCTTTACCGGAACATACTGTGCCTTCTGTCCTACCGGATCAACAGTTATATAACCCGGAACACCATTTTCCTTATTTCCCATATATTTAAAGAAGCCGGCATACTCTAATGCAGATACTTTCGTTGGTGCCCCCTGATAATCAATCTGTGTGTAGTCTTCCGATACATTATACTGGCTCACCACTTCTGAAAGGCTTCCGATTTCACGATTACCCAGCAATACTGCACTGTCCGTATCCATTAACGCAATCTTTGATACAGAAGATGCTGTATTGATATCGCTGTTAAAATCACTGTCTTCGATGGTCAGGATATCTGCATATGCCTGTGCATGGAACATTTTGCTGCCATAAAATAAAAGAAGCAGGAACAGAATTCCGATTACTCCAACTGCTGCAAAAATACCGTTTACCGGCTTTTCCAGCTTTCCTGCGGACTTACCTTCCGCCTTCCTGGCTGCCGATACCAACGCACCTATTATTCCTAACGGGAATAATATAACGCCTAATACAAACAGCCATAAACCTCTGGAATGAATATTCAGTGCCGGAAGCAGGAGATAATACATCACTGCTACCCATAAAATATAAATAACCGGAAGCACAATGGACAGCCCCTTTACATGAGGCAGCTTTACCGGCATTGTTTCAAACTCCATTTTCTTCTTTTTCTTTGCCATACCTAATCTTCCTTTTCTTCTTTGCAATTATCATTGTATTATTTAATTAATACAATAACTCAATTTCAAAATAATGTCAAGTGAAAGCTTTCTTCAAATGGCTGGCAACTAAAAACAGCAGGACGACAAAATGTATTTTCATTTTCTATCGTCCTGCCTGCAATACTTATTTATATTATTTTTTAAGCTCTTGCTGCTTTGCCGTCACGCTTTTTATTCTGGATAACCATACATGCTACTGCAGCTGCGGTAACAGCCAGTGCCAGAATTCCCATTGGAAGATCTTTCTCACAGTCTCTCAAGAAAAACAGCACTGCCATAGCAATTACATATATAACAGCAATGATTCCATCTACTATCTTCATACTTTCTGCCTCCTGCTTTTATGCATTTTTCTTCTGACGAAGCACTGCCCTTACTACATTATATCCTGCAAATACAATCGTAAGAATCATCATAATCCAATGGATGATACAGTTATCTTCTCCCGCCGGATTTGCCGCCAGAGGAACTGCTTCATCTTCTAATGCAGTTACTTCCTGTTTTGCATTATCGTCCGTTACATTCGCCAGCGGAACCTCTTCATCTTCTAAAACCACCGGTTCTTCTGCGTCCTGTGGCTGTTGTGCTGCCTGCTGCTGTCTGACTGGTGTCTGTGCCACCTGGGCCTGTGTAACCGGGGTCTGTGCCGGGGTTACCGGTGTCTGTGCTGCTGTCTCCGGCTGTGTATTATCATCTGCCGGAGTTACCGTTGTTTCTGATGATGCTGGCTGGGTTGATTCGGCTGGCTGGGTTGGTTCGGTCGGCTGGGTTGGTTCGGTCGGCTCAGTCGGTTCGGTTGGCTCAGTCGGTTCAGTCGGCTGGGTTGGTTCGGTTGGCCCAGTCGGTCCAACTGGCTCGGTCGGCTCAGTTTCTTTCTCCTTTTCATCAAAAGAAGCATACACTACGGTACTATCATTTAAATCTGCAACATTTACTTTACTGCCATCTTCTAAAGTCCAGCCGGTAAATTCATAGGTTGTTGTCTCTGTCTCTGCCTTTACAGGATCTGTTACAGAAACTTCCGTTCCCTTTACTTCGCGTACTTCCTGATATACATTTCCGTCTACCATAAAAGTAACGGTATAACTGTTATCAACAATTTCTCCATCAATATGCCAGGAATTCGGATTAATCATCCGGTACCATTCGATGCGGTAGAATCTTGCATCATCCCCTGCAATGCCACTGTTTGCTGCATATGCATCTAAAACAGATGCAAGGGTTACCGGCATCTTTCCATCATAATTCTTTTCTGCATCAAAAGACACTGGTGCAGTAAAACCGGACATATCAGTTGTCACTTTCAGCTGATTTAAAGAAACTGCTGCTCTTCCCACATAATCATAATTTGCTGTTGCATCACCAACTGTTCCTTCCGGACGGACAGTTCCTGCTTTCCGGATGTAGAACTCTGCCTTCTGTGTAAATGTATCTGCTACCTTTACATATACGTTATAACCCTCTGTATTGCGGAAAAGTTTTGTATATGTTGTCACTACACCTGCATTTTCATCCTCTAAGATGAATCCACGGATTACGCTTTCCTCTGTGGTTGCATAATCTGCTGCTTCTTCTAATACAGCCGGGTCTAAAATACAGTTTCCGCTTAACAGCAGCAGTTTTCCATTTCCATATTTGGCATATACTTTTGCACGAATCTTACTGATTCCAAAGCTTACATTTACAGTTCCACTATAGTTACCGGTAAAGGTTACGGTTGCCAGCGCAGTTCCCTCTTCTACATTATCTTTGTAATTACCAACAGTATAATCGATTCCTGCTGTTAATACTTTCCCATTATAAGTTACAGTTACATCTTCTTCACTGAGTGTTACTGCTTTTCCGGTATAATATTTTTCCTTTGCAGTTGCAATCACGCTGTCATTTTCCACTTCTTTCGGAAGAATGGTATAGGTTGTATTTACCGTTCCTTTATAGTTACCGATTCCGGTAATTGCTGCTGATGTCTCTCCTGCATTTGGATTACTTCCACTGTATATTACAGTATAATCTTTTCCTTCTACTAATGTTTTGTCTCCATCCTTTACCACAACTGCAACTGTGTTTCCGGTATACTCAGTATCCTTTGCAGTTACCATTTCATTAGTCAACGTTTTCTGCCGGATAGTAAAGGTTGCTTCATTACTGTCTGCGGATTCAAATTTCTTTGCACTGGCTGTTGCAATTACCGTATAAGTTCCTGCATCCACCGGTGCCTTGCTTAATTTGTTTCCCGTCTCATCATAATAAGTATAAGTAATGGAAATGCTTGGATTTTTTTCAATTCCCCAGCTGTATGCATTCGCATCACAGCTTAAGTTTTTCTCATCATTACTGCCATTATATTCAAAATCACTGGCTGTAAGATTTGCATACAATGCTTTTAAATAGGTTCTTACCGGTACAATAAATACAGTCTCTTTATAATTCTCTGCTGCATCTCCTTCCGGCACAAATACTACATGATGGTCTACATCTTCAAAGATTGCAGTTCCGGTAGTATTAAACCACAGTGTCTCATCCGGGCTCTGCCACTCAAAATGGCCTTCCAGTTCCTGGTTCTCATCATTGACCGCTACTGCCATTCCGCCATTCAGATGGGACTCTCTCAGTTTTCCGGACATATGATTGATTGTTGCAGATGGTTTTTCCTTAATTACTGCCTCTGCCTTATTTACAGTTACCGTATAAGTCCTGCTTCCTGCCTCATATACATCTGTTGCCGGTGTTGTAATCGTATAAGTATAAGTTCCTGCATTTAAAATCTCTTTGTCACAGGTTCCAACAATACCACTCTTTGGACCATCCTTTACAAAGTTCTTTGCATTCAGTGTCTGGACTTTTCCGTTATAAGTCAGATTTGAAATGCTCTCTTCAAATACCGGAGTTCTCTTACTGATTTTAATGGTATATTTTTCTGTTTTCCATTGAAAGAGATAATTCTTATACTTGCACTTCAAGGTAACTGTTCCTGTCTTATCCGCAGTTACAGATACCTCTTTCTTATTTGTATTTTTTAATGTTACCTTATCTTTTCCACTGGTAACACTCCATTTGGTTTCGTAAGCAATCCATGCAGAACACTCGATTTTCTTCGTATCCTGCAGCTGCATCGTAATTGTATCATCCTTTTCGGCAGCTTTTACTGTCATCCCGGTTATTCCGGATAAGGACAATACCATCAATGCCGCCATTACAAAAGCTGTAATTCTTTTTCCCAACATTTTGGCTACTCTCATGTTTTTTCTCCTTTTATTCATTTTATCCATTTCCTGTTGATTTATGAATTGTATAACCAATCATAGCCTACTCTGTGTTATAAAAAGCGTTATATTTTTCTATTTTTTCTTTATTCTTCCGAATTGTACTTAAATCTTCCTGTTTGTATTGTATTTCTCCTCGTATCTACTCGTCTGTTCCATTCACCAATACTTTATGATATTTCACATATTTCTTTCCAGCCGTCCGTTCCATGTTGTCATTGATTCTTTCTATCACAAGTCCGCAATTTTCTTCTTCAATACCTATTAAAAGTATCAGATACTGGTTTGTGCTGTATCTGGTATACAGGTCACCGCTGCGCAGGGAGTTTTTCAATGCCTGCTCCAGTTCTGTCCGGATGTATTCGAAATGAACACCGCCTTCTGAAGCATACCCCTTCCCATCGGTAATGGTGCTCATAAGAAGCCACGCACTCTTTCCCGTACGCTGCAAAACCCGTTTTGCAAAGCGGTAATTTTCAATGAAAACAGGATACGAACAGTAAAATGCTCCTTCCTCTCTCTCTTCTTCCAACTTCTCCTGTATTGCCTGAATATGAGTGGCATCCTCCGTAACACAGCTGCTGATTCGTTTTAATTGTTCCAGCATAGACTTTGAAGGCTCACTGCCAAGCTCTGCCAGCAGCATTTCTTCTGTCTTATGATATAATGCCACCGCCTCTTTGGAACGCTTCATGGCAATCAATGCCTCCATCTGGTATACCTGCCAGTCATCCAGTGGATAAAGTACCGCTGCTTTTTCTGCTATCTCATATAATTTCTGATACTCCTGCTCATCCCGGTAAATTCCGCACAGTCTCTTTACACAGGACATATATAATTTCCGGTATTTCGTTGCCCAGAAAATTACCCATTCTGATGCTCCCAGTGCCGGCAAAAATTCTCCACGGTACAGCCTGACTGCTTCCTCTAATTCTGTTTTTCCAAAATCTTCCGCCTGTTTCAATGCATGCTCTGCCTTCTCTTCAAAAGAAATGCAATCACAATGATACGGAATTTCCGGCGTCCAGCAATAAACTCCCTTTCGGCTTATAATATAATCGCTCTCCGGCAGTCCCTGCTCCTTAAGCAGTTTCCGCACCCGGAAAAGAATTGCCCGGAAACTGTTGGATGGGTTTGCAACCTCCTCATTTTCCCAAAGTCTTCCCACCAGTTCTTCCCTTGTTACCCCTTCTGTACCCGCATGCAGAATGATCTGAAGCAGCCGGTTCGTCTTTGTCGTTGATTTCCGGTCTATGATAAAGGAATGATTTCCATATTGCATTCGAAATGTTCCAAGCATACTTACTTCTAAATTTTTTTTCATGCTTCCTGCCCCCTGCAGATTATTTTTCCTAATTGCAGTATATAGGACTTTGTTTTTATACGCAAAAGATTTTTCTCATTTCTTCCGGATTGTCAAAACGAAAGATTACTCTTATAATCATATTCATAAATAATTCTAAAAAATAATTATTTCGAGCTGTTAGAAAGGATTATACCATGGAAACAGGATTTATTGATTTACATGTACATTCAACCTGCTCTGACGGAACTTTTACTCCATCTGAGCTGGTTCATGAAGCCATACGTCATTCGATATGTGCCTTTGCCCTTACTGACCACGACTGTATCGATGGTATTAAAGAAGCACAGGAAGAAACCTTGCGGCTTAACTCCCCAGATGCACCGGAAGTCATTGCCGGTGTTGAACTCTCTTGTGAACTGGATGACCGTGAAATCCATATGGTCGGGCTATATATTAACCCGGACGATAAAGTATTTAATGATAAATTAAATGCATTCCGTTCTTCCCGCACAGACCGCAACCGCCTGATGGTTGATAAACTGCAGCAGGAGGCACACCTTGCCATTGATTATGACAGTCTTATCAGAGAATTTCCGGATGCAGTCATTACAAGAGCACATATTGCAAGATACCTTGTAAATCATGGTCTTGCCAAAGATATGAATACAGTATTCAGTAAATATATCGGGGATGACTGTCCTTATTATATAGACCGTCCTAAAATCACTCCGCAGGAAGGTATTTCCCTGATTCATCATGCCGGTGGTCTTGCCATTTTAGCCCATCCGGTACTCTATCGCATGAATGCAGACCGATTGGACGCTCTGGTTCAGACACTGGTAGAAGAAAGCCATTTAGATGGTATTGAAGCCGTCTATTCCAGCTACCAACTTGGCGATGAACGAAACATTAAGAAGCTTGCACAAAAATATCATCTGCTTATTTCCGGTGGCTCTGACTTCCACGGAAGTAACAAACCTTATATTTCCATGGGAAACGGAACAAGACATATGCCGATTCCTTATTATATTTTATCGGATATTAAAAATGCGCTGCATTGCAGATAGCTTACTACTCATGTACACCAAGAGGGACTGTCATTTTACAATTTCTGTAAAACAACAGTCCCTCTTTATAGATACTTTCTATTTTTTGTCTTTCACCTCGTCTAATGCATTTCGAAAGATTCGTTCAAATTCATTTTCGGAACATTTTTTCCGGCTGGATTCATCCGAATACCCTCTATTCTGCTGTCTTTCCTGCTCGTGAACGAGCAAAACAACCGGAACCTTAAAATAACCGTCATATCCGTATGCGACAATCCCCTCCCTGGAGCTTTATTTCAATGGTTTCATATTATATATCGGCAAAAGTGTCTGATTTCTTTAGTCCTCTACCGGTTCTGCCGGAATAAAAATACGGTCTTTTACCACATCCGCAGGCTTTGGTGCTGCTTCTTCTGCTTCCCTGCAGAACTGCAGCTGTGAATTCACCAGCACCTTTCCACGTTTGTCAACCTTTTCATAGGTGCCATCCTTCTGAAGGAGATGTGCTTTCGTATTATCTGCCAGTTCCACATCCAGAATATGCATTACTTTATGCTTTAACTCTTCATTTTCTACGGGGAAAATAATCTCTACACGGCGGTCTAAGTTACGCGGCATCCAGTCAGCACTTCCCATGTAAATTTCTTCCTGTCCATCATTATAGAAATAGAAAATTCTGCTGTGCTCCAAGAAATTTCCTACAATGGAACGCACTCTGATATTTTCACTGATCTTTGGAATGCCTACCTTCAGGCAGCAGATTCCACGTACAACCAGATCAATCTGCACTCCCGCTGCTGATGCTTCATACAAAGCTGCAATAATATCACGGTCACAAAGAGAATTCATCTTGGCAACAATTTTGGCTGTCTTTCCCGCCCTGGCGTATTTTGTTTCACGCTCAATCAATTTCAAGAAACGCTTCCGCAGCCAGATTGGTGCTACCACCAGCCGGTTCCAGGACAGCGGTTCAGAATAACCGGATAACATATTAAATACTGCTGTTGCATCTTCTCCGATTGCTTCCGAACAGGTAAAGATACCACAGTCTGTGTACAGCTTTGCAGTGGAATCGTTATAGTTTCCGGTTCCAAGATGTACATAACGGCAGATGCCTTCTTCTTCTCTTCTTACGACCAGTGCAATCTTGCTGTGGGTCTTTAAGCCCACCAGACCATAGATGACATGGCAGCCTGCTTTCTCTAATTTTTTTGCCCAGACAATGTTATTTTCCTCATCGAAACGGGCTTTTAATTCTACCAGAACAGATACCTGTTTGCCATTTTCTGCGGCCTGTGCCAGTGATGCAATAATCGGCGAATTGCCGCTGACACGGTAAAGTGTCTGTTTGATTGCCAGTACATCCGGATCTTTGGCTGCCTGACGGATAAATTCGACTACCGGATCAAAGGTCTGGTATGGATGATGCAGTAAAATATCACCTTTTTTAATCGCATCAAAGATACTCTCTCCCTGCTGGATCTGTGGCACCGGCTGTGGAGTATATGGTTTGTAACGTAAATCATCACAGCCTTCCAGTCCATACATCTTCATCAGGTAAGTCAAATCAATCGGTCCATTGATTTTAAAGATATCATCCTCTGACTCTACCCGAAGTTCATCCTTTAAAAATGCCAGCAGACGCTTATCAATGCCATATTCCACTTCCAGCCGGATAACTTCGCCCCACTGCCGTTTCTTTAAGGATTTTTCAATTTCTTTCAGTAAATCCTCTGCTTCGTCCTCATCAAAGGAAAGGTCCGCATTACGCATAATACGATACGGATAAGCACAGACCACTTTATGACCTAAGAACAATTTGGAAATATTCTTCTCAATAATCTGCTCCAACAGGATAAAGGATTTCTCGCCTTCCTTTACGGATGGAATCGGAATCAGCCTTGGTAATACAGATGGCACCTGAACGGTTGCATATTCATAAATGGTTCCTCCCTTTTTACCCTCTGCCTTTAGCTTCTTCTCTTCTGCTTTGCCAAGGAGGTCATCCTTCTTCGGATTTTCTTCCAGTAAAGCTACAATGTTTAATGTCTTATTGCGAATCAACGGAAATGGTCTGGATGCATCCACTGCCATCGGTGTCAGTACCGGATATATATTTTCTTCAAAATAACGGTCTACATATTCTGCCTGAAAATCCTCCAAATCTTCATAGGCATCTACAATATAGATTCCTCTTGCATTCAATAGTGGAATCAGGGAACGGTTATAAGTAGAATACTGCAGTTCTACCAGTTCCCTGGTATCATGATTAATGGCTGCTAACTGTTCAGACGCTGTCATACCGGCAATATCTGTTTTCTTATAGCCCGCATGTACCATATCCTTTAAAGAAGCCACACGTACCATGAAAAATTCGTCCAGATTTGAAGAAGTAATGCTGACAAATTTTAACCGCTCCAGCAGCGGAATGGATTTGTCTCTTGCTTCATTCAATACTCTGCCATTAAATTTAATCCAGCTCAACTCACGGTTTTCATAATATTCCGGATTCGTATATTCTTTTAATTTTTCCATTCGCATACTCTCCTAACTATAGACCTTTTTCACTTTAATCACCGGTTTCATACTGAATACTTCTTCAAAGAAGGACGCCTTGGACTCAAACAGTCCCTTTTCCAAGGTCACATCATCTTCCGTCTCTATGGTAATAATCAGATTTCTTCCGGAAACAGATGTCTTTACATTCTTAAATTTCTGCTTGTGGCTTCTATCCATGGCATTTGCCACCTTAAGGATAGCTGCAAGCTTGGCTACGGTAAGATAACTGTCATGATCCATCTTATCTGCCAGTCTGTCATAGCTGTCTATCGGTAGTGTATTATAAAGTACCGTAGACGCCACAATTTCACGCTCCAGATGAGTCAATCCAATAATTTCTGAAGAAATAATAATGTCATAGGAGCACTGCGGTCCATTAACCAGACTGACAAATTTACCACAGTCATGGAGAATGGCTGCTGTCCTTAGCATCAGCCGCTCTCTGTTTCCCAATCCATGAATCTTCTTCATGGCATCAAATATCTGGACTGCCATCTGCTCTAATGCTTCAAGATGTGGCTGATAGCCGAAATATCTTTTGGACATACATTCCGCCGCAGATATTACATCTTCTTCGAAATCATGTGTTGCTTTCACCATATTATGCCGCTGCGCATAATCATATGCTATACCATCATTTACATTCACACCCGGAACTACTACATTCTGGGCATTTAATGTGGCAACTAACTGACGATAGATAACCAGTGCCGGAATCAGCAATGTATCACTCTCGTTGGTAATTCCTAATTCTCTTGCAATCTGTCCTGTATTCTTTGCTCTCAGCTTCTCCGTATAACGATAGAACTTGTCCGCATCTACCATACATTTACCATTTTCTTTACTGATTTTCGGCATAAATGCAGAGATATAATCTCCCATAAAAATAACATAACGGATGCCATCCTTTGGCAGATAAAGAGCTTTAAAGACCTCTAACTCCTTATCTACAACTTCCTGAATCTGCTGCTCATAATTACCGCTTTGCATGCCAAGGTCAAAGAGTTTCTCCTGCACACGCATAATTCCAATCAGAAGATGCTGCGTGGTAACTACCTTTCCTTTTACAAAAAGTGTTATCTGCATACTGCCACCACCTACATCAACTACTGCTGCATTCTGACTGGTCATATCCTCAAAATTCTTCTGGGATGCCACCGTCTTATAACTGATAAAACGATGTTCCGAATTGCTCAGCACTTTCACATTAAGTCCGGTTCGAATCCGTATCTGGTCTAAAATAAATGCTTCGTTCTGTGCATCCCGGATGACAAGACCTGAATATGCTTCATACTCATCCGTCCGGTACATCTCCATAATCCCCACGAATTCTTTCAGCACCTGACACAATTCATCCGCTGTTTCATATCCAACATATCCCTGGGAATAAACATCCCTTCCCAATTCTATTCTATGGCGGACATGGTCAATTTCCCGGATTCCTCTCTTAATGGAAAGCTCAAACACTTTCATGCTGATTTCATAAGACCCGATATAAATTGCTGCAAAAGTCTTCATCCGTGCTCCTCCTCCTGTGTAAATCTTCTGTTACACTTCCTGTCCTAACATATAATTGATAAACTGCTGTGCGGTTCTTCCGGAAAGTCCACCATGACTTAACTCCCATTTGTTGGCTTCTGCTAAAAGCTCTTCTGCCGGAAGATGTACTCCCTGCTTTTCTGCCAGTTCTACTACAATCTGCTGGAATTCTTTCTTGGTCGGTGCTCCAAAGTAAATAGATACACCAAAACGATATACCAGTGAAAGTTTTTCCTGTACGGTATCATTTGTATGAAGTTCTTCATCCCGGTCTTCCTTATCACGGAAAGTTTCTCGGAT
>OHEL01001156.1_pt1 | contig 12354 bp, 10 predicted proteins | sample 1567251 | NCBI WGS metagenome assembly OHEL01 (sample SAMEA3879601, study PRJEB24766) | human gut metagenome | biome: human-associated habitat; feature: feces | place: USA | collected 1985/1987
AACTTTTTGAAAAAATATGTTGACAACTGCGATATGCTTTGTTATAATCAATCTTGCGTCAAGAAAAGACGGCGTGGTTTGCGGAAGTGTCGGAACTGGCAGACGAGCAAGACTAAGGATCTTGTGCTCATTGCGAGCGTGTGGGTTCAAGTCCCATCTTCCGCATTAGAGAAAGAAAAGAGGGAACCTTTTATTAGAGAGGTTTCCTCTTTTTTTGCATATTGAGAATTGAGATGTAGGGGGAAAGAGAATATGGAGTTTCTATTAAAAACAGAAAGGCTTATGATACAGCCATACAGTAATTCTTATTTAGAGCAGTATTTTAAAGAATTTACGGATGAAATTGTAAAGTATCAATATCCAGATAGTTTTTGCGATATGAATAAGGCTAATGAAGTCATGTCGAAGTTTGTTACAGATATGGAAAAGGGAAAAATGCTTGAACTGGTTATCCTCACACATGATGGTGAGTTTTTGGGAAGCATGGAAGCATTTGATATTACTGGAAAAACGCCTGAACTGGGGCTTTGGTTAAAAAGCTCTGCTCAGGGGAAGGGATACGGGTATGAAGCGTTAAAATGTCTGGTAGATTACTTGAATTCAACGGATAAATACGAGTATTATCTGTATGGAGTAGATCAAAGAAATGAACCAAGTGTCCATTTGGTTGAAAAATTCCATTTTGAAAAGTGTGGCTACGAAGAGGTCACAACCCAATCGGGGAAAACGTTACACTTGTTAATATACCATATTATTGAGTAAATACTGAAAAAGCAGGTGTTGCACTGGAAAAAAGCATTCCCACATAGCCTGCTGTGGAGAAAAAGTCAATTAATTCCTAGACTTTCCCCACCCAACCCCTTACAATAAACCTATCTTTTTTTATCAAATCAAAAACGGAAAATATACTACTATAACAAAAAATCCATCGCCACATCGGTGAACCATCCAACAGGAGAAAATGACAACACAGATTTAAAACAGTAACAAAAAAATCAATGCAAACAGTCTTGAAGAATCTTGAGGGGTTCTATATAATAAACATAGATCATTCGGAAAGCCTGTTTGTATATCAAGAAAAAACAGGAGATAAAATGACATTAGAGGAAAAGAAAGAACAGGTCAAAAATTTCAGACCTATTGATGATACGTTTTTTGAAGTACTGGCAGATGATATTGGCGTATGTCAGGAGATGCTACGTATCATTTTAGAAGATGAGAAACTTATCGTAAAAGACGTTATCGTACAGAGCAGTGAGAGAAATCTGTACGGGCGATCTGTCCGTCTGGATGCACTCTGTATCCTTGGAAATAGAAAAAAGTGTAACGTGGAAGTGCAGCGTTCTAACAAGGATCACCATTTAAAAAGAGTGCGGTTCAATGCATCGGTCATCACGGTGCGGGATTCGCAGACGGATGATAAATTTGAGGAGACGATCGATCTGATCGTTGTGTATATTTCCGAGTTCGATATCTTTAAACGTGGCAGGGTGATCTATCACGTGGACAGCGTGATCCGGGAAACACAGGAAAAAATAGATGACGGATTGGAACGTGTGTTTGTCAATACCGCAGTAAAAGACGGAACAACCATCTCGGAATACATGGATTGTTTTCTGCAAAAAGAGATAGATAATGCCAAATTTCCGAAATTAACCAACCGTGTGCACTATCTGAAACATGAAGAGGGAGGCGTAAACGCAGTGTGTGAAATAATGAGAAAATATTCAGAAGAAGTCGCAGAAAAAGCATATCAGCAGAGCGAGGAAGCCGGCAAAGAAATCGGTCAACGCCACACCGCCATCGCCGAACTCCAGTCCGAATCCAGATAACAGAAAAACATAATGAAACATGACAAAGAAACCATTTTTTAAAGGATGGTTTCTTTTTTTAAGTTCATTTAAGGTTCGCCTGATAAGATATGCGCAAAGGAAAGGAGACACTTATGGCAGATCAGATGATATTTAAAAGGTGTGAGATCAAATATATGTTGGATATCACGCAGGCGGAACTGTTAAAAAATCAAATGAAACAGTACATGACCGCAGACGAGCATGGAGTGAGTACAATATGCAGTCTCTACTTTGATACACCGGACTATCTGCTGATCCAAAGATCAATGGAACACCCGGTTTATAAAGAAAAACTGAGATTGAGAAGTTACGGCACGGCAGACAAGGACACGACCGTTTTTGTGGAACTGAAAAAGAAGTATGAGTCTGTTGTATACAAAAGAAGAATTGCAATGACGGAGGACGAGGCAGAACGTTACCTGCTTTTTCACGAAAAAGTAAAAGACACACAGATCACCAGAGAAATCGATTACTGTCTGAAAAATTATAAAAAGCTGGCTCCGGCAGTGATGCTTTCCTATGAGAGAGAAGCTTTTTATGCGAAGGACGATCACGAGTTCCGGATCACGTTTGATCAGAACATTCTCTGGAGAAATTACGATCTTTCTCTCTGTAAAGGAATTTACGGAGAAGCAATTTTAGATAAAAATAAAGTGCTTATGGAAGTGAAAACGGCGGGCGCAATACCGCTCTGGATGGTTCATTTTCTGACAGAAAATCAGATTTACAAAACGTCATTTTCCAAATATGCGACCGCCTACCGCACGATTTATGCGAGAGAGCAGAGAAGAAGCTGTCCACCGGAAAATTTCTTTGTGTTTACCGGAGATGAGGTTGTGCAGCAGGCAATAAAATGTTAAAAAAGAAATGGAGAAATTAATATGTTAAACAATTTATTTACAGGAATTTTTGATACAGCAGGTGCGGCGGTGATTTCCGTGCCGGATTTTTTGCTCTGTATTGTGGTGTCACTGCTGATCGGGGCATTCATCACATGGGTTTACACTTATAAAAGCCGCTATACGACAAGCTTTGCAGTGACACTCGCAATGCTTCCGGCAATCGTTTGCATTGTTATCATGATGGTAAACGGAAATGTAGGTGCCGGAGTGGCTGTGGCAGGAGCATTTTCGCTTGTACGTTTCCGTTCTGTGCCGGGAACTGCAAAAGAGATCGGAACCATTTTTCTTGCAATGGCGGCAGGACTGATCGCAGGGATGGGTTATCTTGGGTTTGCAGTACTGTTTTCGCTCATTATGGGAGCCGTGATGTTTGTGTTAAATGTGACCGGATTCGGTGTAAAAAAAGCAGAAGTAAGAGAGAAAACACTTCGTATCACAATCCCGGAGGATTTAAATTACGGAGCAGCATTTGATGATCTTTTTGAAAAATATTTATCATCCTGTGAAGTAGTCGCTGTGAAAACCTCCAATATGGGAAGTCTTTACAAACTTACCTATCATGTGACGTTAAAAGACAATGCGGAAGAGAAAACATTTCTCGATGAATTGAGATGCAGAAACGGAAATCTGGAAATCAGTATGATGAGACAGGAGGCAAATGTCAATGAGTTATAGAAGAAAAAAACTGCTGGCGTTGTTTTTTGCCATGGCATTATCCATGACGGCAGTGGCAGGCTGTACAGGGACAAAGAGCAGTACTGGCAATGTTGTTTCCTCGGAAACAGAAACAAATGCAGAAGAAACATCAGCACAGAGTGAAGCAGGAACTTTTTCAAGTGCAGATATGTTTACTGAACGGGATCTGGCAGGAACCTATGAGGAGAGTGGGGCAGTTTATGTCACACTTTCCGATGATGGTATCACGGGGGAAACGGATGGCGTTGTGATCAAAGGACAGACGGTGATAATCACGGCAGAAGGGACTTATATTTTTTCCGGAACACTGTCGGAAGGACAGATTGTGGTGGATGCAGATAATGCGAAAGCGCAGATCGTATTTGATAATGTGGACATTACCTGTGCTTCAAGTGCAGCAGTGTATGTAAAAAGCGCAGAGAAAGTATTTGTAACGCTTGCAGAAGGATCGCAGAATACACTTCGCAATACGGATGAGTATGTTGCGATTGACGACAACAACATTGATGCCGTGATTTTTGCAAAATCAGACCTTACGTTAAACGGCACTGGAAGTCTGACGATCATATCAGCAGAAGGACATGGAATTGTATCCAAAGATGATCTGAAAATCACAGGCGGTACATACGATATCACAGCAGCAGGGCACGCATTATCGGGAAAAGACAGTGTGCGTATCGCAGATGGAACCTTTATTTTAACCGCAGAAAAAGATGGCATTCATGCGGAAAATGCAGATGATGAAGAAAAGGGCTATATTTATATTGCAGATGGTGATTTTACGATTACAAGTGATGGCGATGGCATGGACGCTTCCAATATCGTGCAGATCGAGGATGGAACACTTGACATCACAGCTGGGGGCGGCTCTGCAAACAGTCTGAAAACGCATGAGTCAGATGTGCCGGGTGGACCGGGTGGCGGAATGCCACAAAACGGCGAGAAACCGGACGGAGAAAGCATGCCACAGATGGGGGAAAAGCCGGACGGAGAAAATATGCCACAGGATACCACAACTGACGAGAGCGGCACCAGCACAAAAGGAATCAAGGCAGGTGGCGGCATGTACTTAAATGGAGGAACTTACCAGATTGATTCCGCAGATGATTCCATCCACAGCAACGCAAATATTACGATCGCAGATGGAACATACACGCTTGCGACAGGCGATGATGGTGTGCATGCAGATGATGCACTGATAGTAAATGGTGGTACGATCACCGTGACAGAGAGTTATGAAGGTCTGGAAGGCCTGACGGTGACGATCAACGATGGAACGATTGATATCACTGCAAGTGATGACGGTATCAATACAGCAGGCGAGAAAATGGAATTAAACGGTGGATATATCCACATTCTGGCAGGCGGCGACGGCGTGGATTCCAACGGCGATCTGACGATCAACGGCGGTGAGATCTACATTGACGGTCCGTCTGATAACGGAAACAGTGCGATCGATTACGGCGACCGGTCGTCTGCGTATGTGAACGGCGGAACGCTTGTGGCAATCGGCAGCAGCGGCATGGCAGAGGGGATGAGTGATTCTTCCAAACAGAAGGTTCTTATGGTAAAATTAGGAGAACAAATGGAAGCCGGCAACGTTGTGCTGACAGACAGTGAGGGAAATGTGATCGTAAGTTACACGGCATTAAAAACCTATGACTGTGTGATCATCAGCACCGCAGAGGTGGAGAGCGGAGCAACGTACACGCTCACAACATCGGGAACGACGACAGAAGTGACCGCAGAATAAAAACAGCTGAGGGCAGGAATCGGTATCACTGTGAAATAAACGAAAGGCATGGGATTTTGTATGAGGTTATTGCTTGCAGAAGATGAAGAGGATTTGAGCCGTGCGCTTGTCACGGTGTTAAAACATAACAATTACTCGGTAGACGCTGTGTACGATGGTGCAGAAGCCTTGGACTATCTGGAAAACGGTGGCAATTATGACGGTGTGATCTTAGATATCATGATGCCCAAAATGGATGGTATCACCGTATTAAAAACAATCCGCAGACATGGAAATTCCGTTCCGGTCCTGCTGCTCACAGCAAAGGCAGAGATTGATGACCGTGTGGAGGGTTTAGACAGTGGCGCAGACGATTATCTGCCGAAACCATTTTCCATGAAAGAGCTTTTGGCGAGGATCCGGGCAATGACAAGGAGACAGACGGACACGACCGATAATGTGCTGGCATTTGGCGATATTGCACTGAACCGTTCTACCTATCAGCTCACAGGACCGGAGAATCCAGAAGGTATCCGTCTTGCTGGCAAGGAATACCAGATGCTTGAAATGCTCATGTCTAATCCAGGACAGGTCATTTCCCCGGATCTTTTTATGGATAAAATCTGGGGCTACGACTCAGAAGCGGAACAAAATGTCGTATGGGTGTATATTTCCTATCTGAGAAAAAAAATAACCTCCATTGGAAGTCAGGTGAAGATCAGGGCGGCCAGAGGACTTGGATATTCATTGGAGAAAGACAATGCTTAAAAAATTAAGAAGAAAATTTATTGCAATTGCCATGCTGTCTGTTTCTATCGTGCTGATCGCAATTGTCGGAACGATCAATATTGCAAACTACATCACTACCAATCAGGCGCTGGATGCAAGACTCTCCCTGATCGCTGACAACGGAGGTACTTTCCCGGATATGACACCCGGAGATTTTGGAAAAAAATTGGAACCTAAGTCAGATCAGCCACCGGCAATGAATGACCTCCAAAAACACGGAATTTCGCAGGAAAGCCCGTTTGACACCCGGTATTTTACAGTGACGATCGCACCGGACGGTACGGTGGAATCTGTGGATACCGGAAAAATTGCTTCCATCTCAGCCGGGACAGCGGAGGAATACGCAGCGGAGCTGTGGAAAAAAGGAAAGAAAAAAGGATTTTTCGCTGATTATAAATACCTTGCAACGGACAGTGACGGCACGACGATGTATGTATTTTTAAACTGCCAGCGGGAAATCTCTACTATCAGAACGTACGTTCTTACGAGCGTGGGAACAGGAGCACTCGGACTTGTCATTGTGTTTGTCATGATATACTTTTTCTCCGGAAAAGTGTTAAAACCGGTGTCAGAAAGCTATGAGAAACAGAAACGCTTTATCACGGACGCAAGCCATGAGATCAAAACGCCACTCACGATCATCGATGCCAACACCGAAGTCATAGAGATGATGGAGGGGGAAAACGAGTGGACGCAGAGTACGAGAAAACAGATTGCAAGACTGACTTCCCTCACGGAAAAACTGGTGTTTCTCTCCCGCATGGACGAGGAAGGAACAAAGCTGGAAAAAGTGTCATTTTCACTTTCGGATGCAGTGCTTGATACCGCAGAGGGATTTCGCTCTGTCGCAAAAACAAAAGGAAAACAATTTGAGATCAATGTGGCAGAGCATGTGGAATATGTCGGCGATGAGAAAAATATCCGGCAGATGATCTCCCTGCTTTTGGACAATGCAATGAAATATTCCTCAGAGCAGGGCATCATCCGCATCGCACTAAAAACTTCCGGAAAAAACAAAATCATCACCGTGTGGAATACCACAGACCAGATCGAAAAAGGAAAGCTGGATATGCTTTTCGAGCGTTTTTACCGTATGGACGCTTCCCACAATTCCAAGACCGGGGGCTTTGGAATCGGACTTTCCGTCGTGTATGCGATCGTGAAAGCACACAAGGGCAAAATCTCAGCCAAAAGCGAGGACGGAAAATCAATCTTATTTACCGTGGCATTGTAGCGTCTGGCTTCCCCCTCTCTCCCGGCTTTTACTTGGTTTTCATTATGGAATAGATAAAAGGGTTTCTTATAAAACTTGCTCGAATTGCGGCTTTATCAGTGTTCACATTTTGACTTTTTTGATTGTTTATATTCATTCAGAAATGGACAGTCCGCACAATGTGTTCGTCTGCGGCCACACTTCCTTCTTATCTGTATCGTGCGCAAGTTACATGCCGGAAAATCAGCAGATGAGCAGGTCAAAAATCACTCGGGTTTTCTTTGATTTTTGACCTGCAATAAAAGATGCTGATTCCGGCATTTACTTGCGCTAGATACAGATAAAGGAAGTGTGTCCCAGACGGACACATTGCGTGGACTGTCCATTGATGAATGTACATAAACTTAAAGTCAAAATGCGAACACTGATAAATGCACTCAATTCTCACAAAAGTTTTATAAGTAACCCTTTTAACCATTCCATAGCTTTACACTTTGACAAAAGCCGGGAGAGAGGGGGAAGCCAGACGCTACAATTCGTCAAATGAAATCTGATTTTTCGTCAGAAAGCGTTTGAGGAGTGTGTCCCACTCGTGCTCAAGAGTTTTGTCGGTCGAGAAAATCCGGTAAGAGATACCCGTGGTCACGGTCAGTTCTCCATTCTGGAAGCGGATATTTAAGAACACGGCGGAAATATCATTTTCCGTGAAAGAACTTCCGGTCTGGGAGAGGGTGCGTTTGAGATTTTCCGGCGATAACAGGAGGGAAAACTTGAAATAGGAAGGAGTTTTCTTTCCTTTGATCAGGTTGAAGCAGGAACTGCGCAAAAGACCATACGGAACAAAGGAAAGCCCGGTGAGATTCTGTTCTTCGAGTTCTTCTAAGGTGTAGAAGTCTTTTTGCAGCGTGCCGTCGATATGGCAGGATACATTCGTTGTGATGACAGCCTCCTGAATGAGAAAGTGGTCAAACACATCCTGGCACAGTAATTTATTCATAAAGTCTTTGACTTCGGCAATTTTTAAAGCGATCATAAAATCCTCCCAAAAGAAAATGGTATCAACATAAATTTATCATTGGTTTGTTTTCTTGTAAATAACTGAAATGACAAATGAGAGAAAATATGCTAGAATACAGAGGATTTGCGAATGCAAAATACGGAATGATTATACAGATTTGCAGCCGCAGATAAAAAGTCTGAGGTTTGATGGAAAGGTTGGTAACAGATATGACAGAGACACAAATTTTATTTGATTTATTGGAAAAGGGAGTTTCTCCGGCACATGCAGTGAGTGCATGTGAAAAAAGACTGACAGATGCCGGTTTTGAAGTGGTTGATTACGGTACGGAATGGAACTTAAAAGCGGGCGGAAAATATGTGGTAAATCATCATGAAACGACATTGTTTGCATTTACATTGCCCCAGAATTGGAGTGACAGAGAGCCTGCGATCCGCATTGCAGCAGCACATACAGATTTCCCATGCTTAAGGATCAAACCGTCCTGCGATATTCAGACAAATGGCTATGCGCAGGTGAATGTGGAAGTTTACGGCGGAGCAATCTTAAATACATGGCTCGACCGTCCACTCGGTGTAGCCGGAAGAGTTGCAGTGCGCAGTGGGGATGTGTTTACACCGAAAGTGGTCACGTTCCAGTCTGAAAAAAATCTTATGACCATCCCGAATCTTGCGATCCACATGAACCGTGAGGTGAACAAGGGCGTGGAATTAAATAAGCAGACGGAACTGCTCCCAATCTGCGGACTTTCCGATGATGCAGACTATTTTCTTGATTTTCTTGCAAAAGAGCTTGCTGTGAAAAAAGAGGATATCCTGGATTTTGAGCTGACCATTTATAATAAAGAAAAGCCGGAGTTTGTGGGATTAAACGATGAGTTTATCTCTGCATCCAGACTCGATAACTTAAATTCCTGTTCTGCACTGGTGTCTGCGATCATCGACAGCGACAGGGCAGACGGCATGAATCTCATTGCACTGTTCGATCACGAGGAGATCGGAAGCCGTTCCAAACAGGGTGCCGGTTCCATTCTGCTCCATGATATGCTGGTGCGCATTCTGACCGAGTGTGGACTGGAAAAAGAAGTGTGGAACAGACTGTACAACAGCATCATTTTATCCGTGGATGTGGCACATGGACTTCATCCAAACTATGCCGGAAAGATGGATCTGACCAACAAGCCGGTGCTTGGAAAAGGATTCTGTATCAAGGAAGCATGCTCGCAGTCCTATGCGACAGACTGTGGAGCGGTCGCAGTGATCCAGCAGATCTGTGAGAAGAATCAGATCCCATATCAGAAATTTGTGAACCGTTCGGATCTTGCAGGAGGCGGCACATTAGGTTCGATCGCATCTGCATTGCTTCCGGTAAAAACCGTGGATATCGGAATCCCATTGCTTGCAATGCATTCTGCAAGAGAACTGATGGCAGCAGCAGACCAGCAGGCATTGAAGGATCTGGTGAACGCTTATTTTGGCTGAAAGGCAAAAAAGATACAGACAGCATGAAGTATGCATTTGACAGGAGAATCAGGTGAGAAAAAAATTTTTTTCCTATGTGGCAGGGAGTGCGGCATGTGCAGCACTCATTCTGCTTTCGGGGTGTCAGCAGACAACGAATCAATTATCCGATATTACCCGCTATGTGGAGGAGAAAATTGCAGAAGGAAAAAACACGGAAGTAAGGGATACAGTGCAGGAAACGGACACTGAGCAGGCAGCAGTTTCCGGGGAAACAGAGAAGCAGGCAGAGCCATCCGTTGAAAAGCAGTCTGTGGACTGTTATGTATATCAGACGCTTCCGGAGGAAGTACGCACTGTGTACGACGAGGTTTATGATGCGATTCTCTATGAAAAAGAAGATGTGGCGCTGAGCACGTTAGACAACGAAGTCCTGCATCAGGCGTATGTTTCGGTGATGGCGGATCACGGCGGACTGTTCTGGGTATCGGGCTACACTTACACGCAGTATACCAGAGGGGAAAAGCTGGTAGATCTCCATTTTACACCAAAGTTTACCATGACGGATGCCGAGCGGATGGACATGCAGGCACAGATCGACGAGACAGTCAGTCAGATTTTGGCAGGGATCGATGCGCAAGCACCGGATTATGACAAGGCAAAATATGTGTTTGATTATCTGGCTTCGAATGTTGCGTACAGCACAGGTGCGCCGGACAATCAGAACATCATCAGTGTGTTTGTCAATGGGGAAACGGTTTGTCAGGGATACGCTGCAGCAACGCAGTATCTTCTGGAAAAACTGGACATTCCCTGTGCAGTGGTGGCCGGAACGGCAGACGGACAGTCTCATGCATGGAATCTGGCAAAGCTGGATGGAGAGTATTACTATATTGATACGACCTGGGGAAATGCCACCTACAGCGGTGACGGAATGGGGCTGGATTCCTTTATCAATTATAATTATTTTGCAGTTACGACCGGGGAATTACAGAAAACGCATCAGCCGAATGACGATATTATCGTTCCGGTGTGTCAGGCGGTAAAAGACAATTATTATGTCCATGAAAATCTTTATTTTGACACATGGGATGCAGACAGCATCGGAAATGTATATCGGGCTGCCTATGAGCAGGGAGATGGTTTCTGCTCTGTCAGGTTTGCAGACAGGGAGCTGTATGAACAGGCATTCGCCTACTTTATCACGAAACAGAAGATCGTGCATTACTGCAAAGGACTGACATCTTTATATTATCTGGAAGATTCCGACCAGAACGTGCTGACTATAAAATTTTAATAAAAATCATAATATCCTCTATACAAAGTAAAGTTTTTGTGTTAATGTTACGTAGTAATCAATACTACATGTAATAGAAAAAAGAAACTTTTGATATAATAATGAATATCACAAGGAGGCAAAATCCTGCACAGCTTGCTGGGCATTGCTCCATGTAAGGACAGTCGCATTTTGCTTCGCAAAACAAGGAGGATACTATGTATAAGATTGTAATCGACAGTTGTGGGGAATTACCGGAAGAATTAAAACAGGATGGACATTATGAGACCGTTTCATTAGAGTTGGAAGTGGACGGATGCCGTATCAAAGATGACAGCACTTTTAATCAGTTAGACTTTTTGAGAAGAGTGAAAGAGAGTCTGAAAGGACCAAAGTCCTCCTGCCCGTCACCGGAGCAGTATATGGATGCTTATGAGGGCGAGGCAGACCATGTTTATGTCGTGACCCTGTCCGGCGGCTTAAGCGGCTCTTACAACAGTGCAGTGCTCGGAAAGAATCTTTATGAGGAAGAGCACGGAGATACAAAGAAAATTTATGTGTTCAATTCAAAATCAGCGTCCATCGGTGAGACAATCATCGGCATGAAGATTCAGGAATTTGAGGAAGCCGGATGCAGTTTCGACGAGGTTGTGGAGAAGGTGGAAGAGTACATCCAGTCCATGAACACCTATTTTGTATTGGAGACGTTAGAGACATTGAGAAAGAATGGCAGACTTTCCAATCTGAAAGCATTTATTGCCAATTCATTAAATATCAAGCCTGTTATGGGCTCAACAAAGGAGGGCTTAATCTGCCAGTTAGATCAGGCGCGCGGTATGAACAAAGCACTTGAGCGTATGGTGAAGGATATGATCTCAAAGACAAAAGACTGTGAGAACCGTGTTCTCGCAATCGCACACTGCAACTGCCCGGAGCGTGCAAAAGCAGTGAAAGAAAAAATCGAGAAGATTGCGAAGTTCAAAAAGATCATCATCATCAACACCGCAGGTGTCAGCAGCATGTATGCCAACGACGGCGGTGTGATCATGGCAGTATAGTCAGATGCAGACATTAACTTACGAAGAAACAGTAACAGCGATTGAAAATAAAAGAAGATTTGGAAACTTAAAGGGTGTCGAGATCTCAAAGATAATGTTAGAGCAGTTAGGACACCCGGAGAAAGATTTACGCATCATACACATAGCAGGGACGAACGGCAAAGGCTCCGTCTCTGCTTTTTTGCGCTCTGTTTTTGAATGTGCAGGATTGAAAACCGGGATGTTTACTTCTCCACATCTGGTGGATTTCAGGGAGCGCATCCAGGTGCAGGGAGATATGATCTCAAAAGCGGATACCACGCGCCTTGGAAACAGGCTTCTCTCTATGGATTTTGGCGTTTGTCCGACAATGTTTGA
>OHEL01001158.1_pt1 | contig 12342 bp, 6 predicted proteins | sample 1567251 | NCBI WGS metagenome assembly OHEL01 (sample SAMEA3879601, study PRJEB24766) | human gut metagenome | biome: human-associated habitat; feature: feces | place: USA | collected 1985/1987
TTTACAAGAGACGCCTCTGTGTAGTGTGCCGGCGGCTGTGTAAAATGCTGCTTACTGTCAAACTGTTCCAGAGAAAGTTCACTGTTCTCATACAGTCCCTTTAAAAGCACACCCTTCTCATCTTTTTCTTCTTGAGACTGAGCCGAGGGAGTACCAAAGACCACACGCCAGCCGGGCTCCAATATCTGCTTTCCCGAAACCTTAAACTCAATCTGCTCCACCTCACCTATGACGGTGGTCGTTGCAAACAGGCAGTCCGGATAGAAGACAGCAATGAAACGGCGTGCAATCAGGTCGAACACGCGGCGCTCCATATCCATCAGATTCTGCGGTGGCTGCCCGGTAGGGATAATGGCATGGTGATCCGTCACTTTCGAATTGTCGAAAACCTTCTTTGATTTCAGCAACGTAGTCCCCTCCAACGGAGCTGTCAACGCCTGATAATCGCGCAAGCCTTTCAATATGCCGGGGCACTTGGGATAGATGTCATCACTCAGAAAAGTGGTATCGACACGCGGATAGGTCGTTACTTTCTTCTCGTACAACGACTGGATGGTTTTCAGCGTTTCATCGGCAGAGAAAGCGAACTTCTTGTTGCATTCCACCTGTAAGGAAGTCAGGTCGAACAAACGGAGGGGAGCCTCTTTGCCGTTCTTGCGGGTGACATTCGTTATCGTGAAAGGAGCATTCCTGATCTGTTCCAGCAGAGCCGTTCCGCGTTCCCGGTCTGTGATAGGTTCTATACCCCGGTTTTCTTCCGGTTTTGCAGCTTTGGCGGCAGCTCCTTCTTTCTGTTTCTCCGCTTCCAGCACCAGTTCTTCATCGCTTTTGCGGAGAATGGCGGAGAAAGTGGTGTCGCGATATACCGTTTTCAGCTCCCAATATTGTTTGGGAACGAAATTCTGTATCTCAAGCTGGCGGTTTACAATCAATGCAAGCGTAGGCGTCTGCACACGTCCGATAGAAAGCACTTGCCGGTTCTGACCGTACTTCATCGTATACAGGCGGGTAGCATTCATGCCCAGCAGCCAGTCACCGATAGCACGCGAAAGCCCAGCTTCGTACAACGGCTGAAAATCGGAAGCATCCCGCAACTTTGCAAATCCTTCACGAATGGCCTCTTCCGTCAGCGACGAAATCCACAAGCGTTTCACCGGACAACGCGCACCGGCTTTCTGCATCACCCAGCGTTGAATCAGCTCTCCCTCCTGACCGGCATCACCGCAGTTTATAATCATGTCGGCATGCTGCATGAGGTTCTCAATCACGTGAAACTGGCGTTCGTAGGTGGGATTACTGATAAGTTTGATTCCGAAACGGGGCGGAACCATAGGCAGGCTGCCCAAGCTCCACGATTTCCAGTTGGGCGTATATTCATGCGGTTCTTTCAGGGTACAAAGATGACCGAATGTCCACGTCACCTGGTATCCGTTTCCTTCGATGTATCCGTCTCTCTTATCTCTCGCTCCGAGTACATCGGCTATGTCACGCGCCACAGAAGGCTTTTCGGCAATACAAACTATCATTCATTTTCTCTTTAGGTGCGGCAAAGATAAACGAAATCATCCCACGAGACAAATAAAACCGTTCTGCAGGACGAAAAAAATCATTCCGCAAGACAAGGCCAAGCAGCCACCGAGACGTTTAGCACAAATTTAAAAGTCTACTATACAAAATTGACAGTCGAATAAACATTCGGCACCATAAAAAAAACATTAGCGTTCTCCCATACATGGAAAAAGACGTAATTTAGCAATCGGAGAAATAGCCTCTAAAATCTCAATATATAAAACTAATAATATGGTAAAACAAATTCCAATGAAGCACATAGCCTGCCTATCACTGCTTAGCTCATCAATGGCATACGCTGCCGAACGTCCCAACATTATCTACATCTTTACCGACCAGCATACGGCAAATGCCATGAGCTGCGCCGGAAACCCGGATGTGCATACCCCCAATCTGGACAGACTGGCCGCAGCCGGCATTATGTTCCAAAACGCTTATTGTACGGCTCCACTCAGCGGTCCCTCGCGCGGCGCCATGTTCACAGGACACTATCCCGGTTCGGTGGAATTGCTGACCAATGGCGCACCGTTACCGGAAGCGCTCCAAACACAAACACTGGGCACGCTGGTCAAGAATGCCGGATATGAATGTGCATACGGCGGCAAATGGCATGTACCCGAACTTGACATTCCCGACGAAGTACGCGGGTTCGACCAGATACACAGACACAGCGACGACGGATTGGCAGAGGCTTGCGTACAATTCCTTTCACGCAAGCACGACAAGCCTTTCTTCCTCGTGGCCTCTTATGACAATCCGCATAACATTTGCGAATATGCACGCAGCCAGAATCTTCCCTACGGCAACATGGAAATACCCGAAATACGCAACTGTCCGGGACTTCCCCCTAACTTTGCCAAGAATCCTTACGATGCCGATGTCATCGAGGAGGAAAGAGACAATAACTTCAACGTCTACCCTACCGCAACGTTCACCCCTGAGGACTGGCGCATGTACCGCTATACTTACTACCGTCTGGTAGAGAAGGTAGACCGCGAAATCGGTAAGATCATCGACGCCATCGACAAAAACAACCTGTGGAAGAACACCGTTGTTATCTTCTCCAGCGATCATGGAGACGGAATAGGCGCCCACCACTGGAACCAAAAATCGGCCTTATACGAAGAGGTGGTAAATATCCCCCTTATCGTAACCCTGCCCGGAAAGAAGCATGCAGGCGAAAAACTGCCGCAACTCATCAGCAACGGGGTGGACTTCTTTGCCACAATCTGCGACTGGACCGGAGCCGAAAAGCCCGAAAGTACAACAGGAAAATCATTCCGCAAAATAGCAGAAGAGGGTAATCCACAAGCTCCCCACCAAGACTATGTCATCACCGAAACACGTTTCGACGGCAGCAAAACACGTGGCTGGATGGTACGTACCGAACGTTACAAATACGTGCTGTACGACAAAGGAAGACACCGCGAACAACTGTTCGACATGCAAAACGACAGAGGCGAGACAAGAAACCTGATGATGGAAAACGCTTACGAGAAAGTAGCGCAGCAACATCGAGACATTCTTGAAAACTATATGAATACTTACAAAATCAAGCCTACACGCCCCAAGCTGCACGATGTGCCGGGAAAAGCGCTTCCTAAAAAGGCAAACTCCCACTCATCCAACTAACCTTATAACAATATTAATTACATGAATAAGATTTTATCAACCGTCCTCCTCTTCCTTCCTGCCGTCTGTGCACAAGCGCAGACAGCGGGAAAGGCTACCGTCAGGCTCACCGACACCACCCTGATGCACGAAATGCGTGCAACTCCCTCTCCGTCGGATGGCGCCACCATAAGCGATCGCGCCGTATCTTTCCAATGGCCGCTACCGGCAGAGCTCAACATCCTGCGAAGCGGCTTGGACGGAACAGAAGAGAGCACCCCCAAAAAAGAAGTGGACAAAAGCAAGCTGCGCTATTTCCTGCGTTATTCACAAAGCCCGACATTCGGACCGGGGAATACCATGCAAATAGAAACCCGCTGGCCTTTCTTCAATCCGGAACAAGACCTGGCACCGGGCACATGGTACTGGCAATATGGCTATGTCACAGGCGGCAAAACCGAATGGAGCGACACACAGCGATTTACGGTAGAACCCAATCCCATGAAGTTTTGCCCGCCCGCTCTGAAAACCGTACTCGAAAAGCTGCCCGCCCATCATCCCCGCGTATGGCTCGACAAGGACGAATGGGACAGTTTCATAGAGAACAGCCAAGGAAAACCCGAACGCCGAACTTATCTCAAACGCGCCAATAAAGTACTCGCCACCCCGATGAAATCCGTAAACGACATCAACTCAGACTTGGCAAAGGGGCTGACCAACAAAGTACAGCAAAGCGCAATGCTCACCCGCGAAAGCCGACGCATCATCGACAGCGAAGAAGCCAATACGGATGTGCTGATCCGCGCATACCTGCTCACCAAAGACCGCCGCTATGCCGATGAAGCCGTTAAGCGTGTCAAGGAAATGGCCACTTGGGGAGACAACAAAAACGTAGTGGGCGACTTCAACGAAGCTACCCTGCTTTCACTTTGTTCCATGGCATACGATGCGCTGTACGACGTTCTGGACAACGCCACGCGCAAATTCCTGCTGAACGAGATAAAAGAATTCGGCAGCAGCATGTACAAACACGACATCAACCGCTTGGAAAACCACATCGCCGACAATCACGTATGGCAGATGACATTCCGCATCCTTACCATGGCAGCTTTCACTGTCTACGGCGAACTGCCCGAAGCCGATGCGTGGACGGACTATTGCTATAACCTGTGGCTCGCCCGCTTCCCCGGCCTGAACAAAGACGGCGGATGGCACAACGGCGATTCCTACTTCCACGTCAACCTCCGCACACTTGTGGAAGTTCCCTATTTCTATACGCGCCTCACCGGATACAACTACTTCTCCGACCCCTGGTATCAGGGAAACGCGCTGTATGTCATCTACCAGCAACCGCCTTTCTCCAAATCGGGCGGTAACGGCAGCTCGCATCAGAATGTACTTACTCCCAACGGCACACGCGTAGGATATGCCGATGCTTTGGCACGCATGACAGGAAACACCTATGCCGCAGACTATGTACGCCACATCAGTGAGCGCCAACCCGATATACTCGAACAAGGAAGCACCTCCAAAGCCGGAGGTCTGGCATGGTTCCGCCTGCAATGCGACAAACCACTCCCCAACGGACCGGGATTGAAAGACCTCCCTATGGGGCACGTATTCCCGCAAAGCGGACTGGCTTCGTTTTCCACCGACTTGGACGATACCCGCAAGAGCGCCATGCTCAGCTTCCGCAGCAGTCCTTACGGCAGCACCTCGCACGCCATAGCCAACCAGAACGCTTTCAATACCTTCTGGAACGGGCAGTCGCTCTTTTACAGCAGCGGACACCACATCAGCTTCACCGACAAGCACAGCGTTTACTGCCACCGGGCCACACGCGCCCACAACACAATTCTGGTAAACGGCATGGGGCAACGCATAGGTACGGAAGGCTACGGATGGATTCCACGCCACTATGTCAGCGACCGGATAAGTTACGTTGCAGGCGACGCATCCAATGCTTACGGCAAAGTAATCTCCCCGCTTTGGTTGCTGCGCGGCAAACAGAGTAATCTGGAATACTCCCCCGAAAATGGCTGGGACGATACCGGACTGAAAATATTCCGCCGCCACATCGTAACGCTGGGCAAAAGCGGCTACTCTTTCATCTACGATGAACTGGAAGCTGACAAGCCCGTAACTTGGAGCTACCTGCTACATACAGTCACCAACCCGATGAATGTAGACAAAACTAAGGAATACGTACACATACAAGCCACAAGCAAGGACGGTGTATCCGATGCCTACCTTTTCTCTGCCGGAACATTGAAAACGGACACAACCGGCAGGTTCTTTGTACCCGCCGTTAATTGGCTGCGTGCAGACGAGAACGGACATTTCAAGCCATACCCCAACCACTGGCATTTCACCGCCACATCCGGCAAGCAGAAAGTCTATCGCTTTGCCACAATTGTGCATACGCACGCTAAAGGCACTGATGCAAACACCGTACAGGCTGCGCCCCAAAGACAGAAAGACGGCAGCATACAGGTGGGCGACTGGAATATCAAAGCGAATATTTCCACCGATGGAAAGCCCTCGTTCGAAGTACGGAATACGCGCAAAGGCTACGATGCAAGCGTAAGCTATAAGGATTATGGCCCAACAGTGATACACGATGGCAATAAAAAGACAGAATTGAAAGACGAAGTTCCCGAACTGGAAATATAAAAATGACATAGGATAATACTTCACTTTCTTGCCAACAACGGTTTAAAGCACTATTCAACAGGAATTTGCTTTAAACCGTTGTTTTTTTATATCCATTTCAACAGAGAGCTGTTTTTTTAGACAAAAATATAAGAAAGTTAGACAGAACTAAAAGGTAAATCAACACAAATGTAGAATTACGGCACATGCCAAAAAGCCGTTGGATAAGGAAAAATCTAATTTAGCAAACGGAAAAAGCAGATTTATAATCATATCTATTAGACTCCAATGAAAAGCATGCAAAGATTTTTTCTATTAATGATTTGTTTACTCCCTCTGTTGGGTATTCATGCACAAGACTTTACCGTTACCGGAAAAGTTGTAGACAACACCGGACTGGAAGTCATCGGTGCCAATATTTCCATTAAAGGAAGCGCAGGAGTGGGAACAATCACTAATATCGACGGACAATATACCCTCAAAGTAAGCAATCCTGCCAAGGATGTGCTTATCATCTCTTATATAGGGATGAAAACACAAGAAATAGCAATAAAAGGACAAAAACAAATCAATGTGACTTTGCAAGAAGACAGCAAGGTGCTGGATGAGGTGGTTGTCATTGGTTACGGAACAGCCAAACGAGGCGATTTGACCGGTTCTGTCGTGTCTGTAAAAAACGAAGACCTGATGCAAACACCCACCTCGGATGTGGCTCAGGCTTTGGCTGGGCGCGTGGCAGGCGTGCAAATCATGCAAAGCGAAGGCGAACCGGGAGCATCTGTCTCTATTCGTGTGCGTGGCGGTATCTCCATTACCCAAAGCAACGAACCACTTTATATCATTGACGGTTTCCCCAGCGAAGATGGTATGAACAGCCTGGATCCCGGCGAGATTGAAACGATCGACATCTTGAAGGACGCATCTTCCACAGCCATCTACGGAGCACGAGGCGCCAATGGCGTAGTTGTGATTACCACCAAGAAAGGTGCTAAGGATTCCTCAAAAATGAATGTCAGCTTTAATAGCTACATAGGCATACGGAAAGTAAACAAAAAGCTGGATGTACTGTCACCTAAAGAATATGTATTACTGGATTATGAACGTAATGTGGCTTTCTACGGAGAAAGCGGTGTACGGCGGTTCCAGAATTCTTACGGTTCTTTCCGGGAAATAGACGAAAACTACGGCAACCGGAAAGGCGTAGACTGGCAGGAAGAAGCCTTCGGCCGGGTCACCACCTCACAGAATTATCGCGTGAACATTTCCGGTGGAAATAAAGAACTGAAATACAGTCTTTCCTATAACTATGTAAAAGATCTGGGAGCCATGATAAAAAGCGGAATGGACCGCCACAACGTATCTTTCAACATCTCGCATAAAGCATCCAGCCGTTTTCAAGCCAACGCCCGCCTCAGCTATGACGAATCGAAAACATACGGTATGGGAACTTCGGAAGGAAACAACCGTTTCAACAAAATGGAACATATCTTGCAATACCGCCCTGTCAATTCACTGACAGGAAACGATCGTGATTTGATCACCGGAGATGATGACCTGATTGATGATGAGTCCAATCCGATGCAAAGCCCCATTCTCTCTGCACAAGAAGAAACAAAAATCCGCAAAGTGCGTAGCATGCAGGCTAACGGCGGCTTCACCTTCAACTTCACCAAACGGTTCAGCTTCCGCAACAGTACCGGTATGCGCTATCAGACTTCACGCCAAGACATCTTCTATGGCGAAAAATCCATTACCGGCAAACGTTCCAGCATCAACGGCAACATAGCTTACAACGAAAATGGCAGTTTCCAAACCTCCAATGTATTCACTTACGATTATAGAGGTAAGACTCATAAACTGAATGTAATGGCCGGTCAAGAATGGATTTCGCGCTGGTCCAAATACTTGGGAGCCTATGCCACCAACTTCCCGAACAACGACATCGGATTGGACGACATGGGTTTGGGAACTCCGAGTGAAATACGTTCCAGTGTCAACGACGACGACCGCCTGCTTTCATTCTTCGCACGTGCCAACTATAATTTCCGGGAGAAATACTTGTTGACCGCCACAGTGCGTGCCGACGGGTCTTCCAAATTCGCTGCCCACAACAAATGGGGCTTTTTCCCATCCGTCTCCGCAGCATGGCGCCTAAGCGAAGAAGAGTTTATCAAAAAATTAAACTTGTTCTCCGACCTTAAACTCCGGGTGGGTTATGGTTTGGCAGGTAACAACCGAGTAGCAAGCTATACATCGCTTGATTTACTAACGTCCACCCGCTACCCCATCGGTGAAGCGCTCTCACCGGGATATGCCACATCTGGGATTCCGAGTGCCGATCTTAAATGGGAATCAAACAAGACATTGAATGTCGGCATAGATATGGGATTTCTGGAACAACGGATCATTGTTTCTCCAGAATTCTACCTCAACAAAAGTTCCAACCTGTTGCTGAATTCACGCGTGCCGACATCTTCCGGACACAAAACCATGATGCGGAACATCGGAAAAACCAGCAACATCGGTTTCGACCTCAGCATTACTTCCGTCAACATACAGAAGAAAAATTTTACGTGGACCACAAATTTCAATGTCTCGCACAACCGTAACAAGATTGAGGCTCTATCAGGAGAACAGTATTTCCTTGAAGAAGCCCGCTTCGGCTACGACCAGAAAACACACAAAATCGAAGTTGGCAAACCGATAGGACAATTCTATGGGTATAAGACATTAGGATTATATCAGGTAGAGGACTTTGACTACAATGCCAAAGACCAGACCTACACCCTGAAAGAAGGAATCCCTTATATGAGCGGCACATTCAACCGTAGCGACATACGTCCCGGTATGTGGAAATTCGATGACCGGAACGGAGACAAAGTCATTGATGACTCGGACATGACTGTCATCGGCAATGCCAATCCCGACTTCTACGGCGGTCTGAACAACCAGTTCAAATACAAAGGGTGGGATTTCAGCTTCTTCTTCACCTTCAGCTATGGCGGTGAAGTGCTGAATGCAACCAAGCTGACCAACACCAAAACAGCTACCACCAATTACAGTGTGCTGAACATTGCCAACAGCAGCAACCGATGGATGACCGTCAACAGTGAGGGACAACTTATAACCGATCCGGAAGAAATGGCGGCCATCAATGCCGGAAGAACCGTTGCATGCATATATGATATGGAAATGGGTGACAAATACATCCATTCATGGGCAGTGGAGGATGCCTCGTACCTGCGCCTGAGCAACCTGAGCCTGGGATATACTTTCGACCGTAAAAAACTGCGTAAGTTCAATGTCCAGAGTCTGCGTCTCTACTTCACCGGCAGTAACCTCTTCGTATGGACGCCATATAGCGGCTTCGACCCCGAAGTATCCACCAAAGGTAACAGCCTCACACCGGGTGTAGACTATGGTGCTTATCCCCGTAACCGCTCCTATGTATTCGGACTTAATATCACTTTCTAAACAACTATATAGCCATGAAAAAGAATAATACCCTATATACTATCTGTTTCTTATTGGCAGGAATGTGCATCAATAGCGCCTGTGAAGATATTTTAAGCGAATCTCCCAACTCCTCTTACGAACGAAAAGATTTCTTCATCAACGATGCGCAGGCGGACATGGCTGTATTGGGAATTTACAGCGTGCTGCCCGGCATCTATGGAGATAAGGACGGCATGGCTTTTCCCTGCTCCGATGACACCTACTATGCCAGCGGCACCAACAGTGATAACACCCGTCGTGACATTTGCCATTACACCCTCCGCCCTGCCAATACATGGGTAGACGCGGTATGGGTGGGAAAATACCAGCAGATCAACCGCGCCAACTATACCATTAACGGCATTGAGAACATGGACGGATACAGTAACAGTAAAGTTCTGCAAGCATTAGCAGCCGAAGCAAAATTTCTACGTGCACAGGCAGCTTTCGACTTGGTGCGCTATTGGGGAGACGTTCCTTTCAGCATAGACTATGCGAGCAACTATGAGACTTCCTACAAGCCGCGTACGAAACGCGAAGATATATACGAACAAATCATTAAAGACCTGGATTTTGCCAAGGAACATCTGGCATGGGCCAACGACAACTCCTCGCCCGAACGCGCCACCCAGGGAAGTGCCCGCGCACTGTTAATGCGTGTGTTACTGACCCGTACCGGATACAGCCTGCAATTGGATGGCACAACAACCCGTCCCGATGAAACTCTGCGTACCCGATACTTTAACGCCGTCATCAAAGAATGGGAGGCTTTCCAAACTGAAGGAGGACAGTATCATGGTTTCTACGAAGGAGGTTATGAAGAACTGTTCAAAGGCTTCTCGGCCGGAGTTCTGAACAACCGGGAGAGCTTGTTTGAAGTCTCTTTCTATTACCCCGGCACTAAAGGATATTGGGGAACTTATATCGGCATATTTGTGGAAGCGCCGGCAAATTCGGCAGATGCCAATAAAGTTATGGGACGTGCAGCAGTCTCCTATCGTGCCGTACCCGAATGGTATGATCTCTATGAAGCACAGGATGTGCGCCGCGATGTGGCTATCGGAAGGCACAGCTGGACATGGAATAAGACAACCGGTGTGCACGAAAAGACAGACTTGTCAAAGAAAAAAGGCAACTGGACCCCTGCCAAGTGGAGACGCGAATGGATGCCGGCCGGCTATAAGGAGCCTAACTATACAGATGTCAACTACTGTATGTTGCGCTACGCGGATGTTGTGCTGATGGCCGCCGAGGCCTACAATGAAACCGGCAATACTCCCAAAGCCTGGGAACTTCTGAATAGTGTGCGCAGACGTGCCGGAGCCACAGAAATTACAGTTCTCAACTATAACAGCCTGTTCAAGACCAATGAACTCATGAAAAAGCTCGACTTCATCAATGACAGCGACGATGCCGGTAAGTTCCGCACTGCCCTCTATTGGGAACGCGGCTTCGAACTGGCTTTCGAAGGACAACGCAAATTCGACCTTATACGCTGGGGCATACTGAAAGAAGCATTAACTCTGTTCGGAGAGAATACGGCAGTCAACACTTCCACCAATATCGCCTATCCCGCCTATCGCAACTTCAAGAAAGGCAAGCACGAACTTTTTCCTGTTCCGGAAGATGAGTTGCAAATCAACAGCAAGTTGGAAGGGATAAATAATCCCGGATATTAATAAAGCAGATACCCCTGCAAAAGTTATTAACCGAATTTACAAAAAGATCAAACGAAGCTGAAAAGTAAACCGCCCATATCGGATTATGGAAAAATATTAAAACAACATATCATGAGAAAGACCTTACTAATAGCACTATCACTCACCTTAACCATAACAATGGTAAAGGCACAGGCTCCGGCCACTATCCGGCTGACCGATGTCACGCTGATGCACGAAATGAGGGAAGCAGCCATTCCGGAAAATAAAGCTGTCATCAGCGACCGGAATGTATCGTTCCAATGGCCGCTCCTTGCCGACCTCAAGACGCAAGACAGCGAGCTAAAGGCACTTGCCGCCCAGGCCGCCTTGAAAAAAGCAGATAAAACTAAACTTCGCTATAAAGTACGCTGGTCACAAGATGCAACCTTCAAAAAAGGAACCATGCAAGCCGAAACCCGCTGGCCTTTTTTCAATCCGGAACAAGCTCTGGCACCGGGCACATGGCATTGGCAATTCGGCTACATAATAAATGGCGCAACCAAATGGGCGCCTGTCCAACAATTTACCATAAATAAAAACCCGGCAATGTTCTGTCCGCCGGCATTGAAAACGGTACTGACCAAACTACCGAAAGTTCATCCGCGCGTCTATATGGATAAAAGCGACTGGGACAATCTCATCAAACGCAGCCAAGGAAGTGCCGACCGCAAGACCTATATCACTCGCGCAGACAAAGCACTTGCCACACCTATGAAATCTGTCAATGACATCAATACCAAATTGGCGGAAAAGCTGACTAATGCAGCCCAGCGAGAAGCAATGATGACCCGCGAAAGCCGTCGCGTTATTGATGCGGAAGAAGGTAATATCGATATACTGGCACGCGCCTACCTATTGACTAAAGACCGCCGCTACGCCGACGAAGCCTTGAAGCGTGTCAAAGAAATCATCACATGGGGAGGAAACAAAAACATAGTCGGCAATTTCAACGAGGCCACAATGCTGTCCCTCTGCTCCACCATTTACGACACACTGTATGATTTACTGGATGACGCCACTCGCCAACTGCTTCTGGAGCATATAAAAAAATACGGAAACAACCTGTTTAAGATGTATAACAACCGTTTGGAGAACTTCATTGCCGACAACCATGTATGGCAAATGAACTTCCGTATCTTCTTTTAAAGGCATCAGGTTGAGAATCGCAATCCTAAGAGGCCTTATATCCTGTGAACCTGCCCTTATCTGATCCATCATAAATATATTCTCCTCTTCCATTATTTTTTTTGCTGGAAGATCTGATTGTACATTAATAGGCATATCTACCCCTCCTTAAGAAACAAATTAACAAAGT
>OHEL01001160.1_pt1 | contig 12286 bp, 10 predicted proteins | sample 1567251 | NCBI WGS metagenome assembly OHEL01 (sample SAMEA3879601, study PRJEB24766) | human gut metagenome | biome: human-associated habitat; feature: feces | place: USA | collected 1985/1987
TGAAAATATCCGTAAATCCGTGATATTTCTGCTCTCCTCTAATTTTGGGGAGATCATAACAATGCTTGTGTCTGTGGCGTGCGGTTTTGCGGCACCGTTAAAATCAAGCCACATTCTCTGGATCAACCTGATCACAGATTCCCTTCCGGCACTTGCACTTGGTGTGGATGAGGAAGAAAATAAAAGCTATATGGACAGACCACCGCGTGGAAAAGATGAGAGCCTGTTTGCGGGCGGTGGATTAAACTGTACCTGCTTTTATGGAGCGCTGATCGCATTGATCAGTATGGTGGCATTTTTGCAGCTCCCGGTGGGGATTCTGCTCCGGGCGGGAAATCAGATCACACCGGCTGCGATAAGGACACTGCTTGTGGACACGGAGCTTTTAAACCGCTGTCAGACCTATGCATTTACAGTGCTTGGAATGTCACAGCTGTTTCATGCGATCGGCATGCGTGATGTTGAAACGTCATTGTTCCGGATGAATCACCTGGAAAACCGGTTGATGATCGCTGCGTTTGTGATCGGGATGGGACTGCAGCTGCTTGTGACGGAGGTACCTTATTTTGTCGTTCTGTTTGGAACCTGCAGACTGACACTGCTTGAATGGGTAAAACTGTTAGTGCTTGCATCCATGCCTTTGTTTGCACATGAACTGTTAGTATTCGGAAGCTGTCTGGGTGAAAAGGTAAATAGGGAAAATAGAAAAGAAGCAACAGGGCAGGCTGTATCATCCGGCGGGCGCTGGAGCTAAAAAAAACATTCATTTTTTGCGGGGGGTGTGGTATAATGAGATGTCCGTAAGTTTTGGGCAGGTTTTTGCAGGAAAGGATATTGGGAAATTATGGAAGAGAAAATGACAATGGAAATCACGAACGACAGACTTGAGGAGGCTATTAAGGAATATGCCGCAGACCGGACCAAAGAACGTCTTACCACGGTTCTTAATCTGCTCCGTCCGACAAAGCTGTTTGTACCGGCGATGTTGCAGGCACCAGATCGCCCGATTCCATGTTTTTTAAAGAATAGTAATGAAGAGCAGTTTTTGGTTGTATATACGTCAAAAGAGCAGATTCCGGAAGAGCCAAAGAGCCAGGCGATGCTTAATATGCCATTCCCGGCATGTAATAATATCGTTGTAAAACCGGAGTTAAAACTTGCAGGAATGGTGATCAATCCGTTTTCTGACAACCTCGTATTAAAGACAGAGCTTGTACAGAAGTTACATGAGGCTGATGAGCAGGCAGCAAAACGTGCAGCGCAGATGAAACAGGTGAAGATGACACCGGCACAGTTCCAGGTATTTGTAAAACGCCAGGTTGAGTTTGGCGTATTACCGAAGCGTCTGTTTACCGAGAAACAGGAGTTCATGAACAAACTGTGCGATGAAAAAGAGGCTTTTATCAATGAGATTTTTGCAGGCGTGTTCAAGGAGCCGAAGTTAAATCCATACACTGAGAATGATTATTCCGTTATGGCACTTGACATTGCAGAGGATCTGACATTAGTCCGTGTGGATCTCCCGGAAAAAGGGTTAGTTCCGCCACTCTGCTACCGTATTTATCTGACGATCAATCCAAAAACCGGAAAAGCAGGTTACTATACGATTGAAATGTCCAAAGAAAAGGATGTCCGTATGCTGGGCGAATTTTTAGAGGATGGAAAACATATCGATCACGGTGTTGCACCGGTAGAAGGCGCTGAACTTCAGAAGATCATGGATCTTGCCAGAGGCGAAGGTGCAGAGATGACAAGTTAGGAACAAAAATAGCACAATTATAAGGAAATAATAAAGTTCGGGTGTCAAAAGGTGGTTCACAACTTTTGACACCCGAATTGTCTTTAGTTATGCTGGATAATATCTGCGTACTGTCCGCGAGTCACTTTTAAGAGTGCATCCGGGTTGACCGTAATGGAAGTGCCGACACGTCCGCCACTGATATAAATCTTATCAAAGGATGCAGCACTTTCATGTACTACCGTCGGGAACTGCTTTTTCATGCCAAGCGGAGAGCAGCCGCCGCGCACATATCCGGTAAGTGGTGTCAGATCTTTTACATGAAGCATTTCGAGTGATTTCTCACCGACACATTTTGCTGCTGCTTTCAGATCAACTTCTTCCGCAATCGGTACGACAAAAACATAATACTGTCTGTTCCCGCCGGCGGCAGCCTTGCCGGACATAACGAGCGTTTTAAACGACTGTTCTACTGGAGCACCGGTCTTTTCTGCGGTATGTAGACCGTCTATAAATTCATCACACTCATAATTGATAATTTCATAAGGTATTTTATTGCGGTCTAAAATGCGCATGGCATTTGTTTTTACTTCTTTTCCCATAGAGAAAACTCCTTTCATGAATGAACTGCGCTCATTGTAACACCACAGCAAAAAATAGACAACTGAAACAGAATGTATGTTTACGAAAAAATAAAAAAATGTTATTCTAATAGGGGAAATTAAGGCAATATATGAGGTGAATTAAAATGCGCCACATATAAGAATATGTGTGGCGGGAAATGAGGCAGAGTATGAAAGATTTTTTTAAGAGAGTAAAGGCGGATGCAATAATGTCAGCAGTTTTATGCATCGCATTGGGCGTGGTTCTGATCGTATGGCCGGGAGAGACGATCAATATCGTATGTAAAGTGCTTGCCGCAGGACTTATCATTCTTGGAGGGGTAGAACTGTTTTCCTATATTACCAATAGAAACGGTTATATGTTCACCGGAATCCTTGGGCTGATCGTGCTGATCGTCGGTGTATGGATCTTCTTAAAACCGAGCAGTATCGTGAGCCTGGTACCGATCGTGATCGGTGTGATACTTGCTGTTCACGGTGTGCAGGATGTGAAAATGGCGTTAGAATCAAAGAATGGCGGATATGACAGATGGTGGATTATGCTGATCATTGCCATTATCAGTATTGCATTTGGCGTGCTCTGCATTGTCAATGCGTTTGGCATGGTCAAACTTGCCATGCAGTTTGTAGGAGCAGCCCTGATCTATGATGGAATCAGTGATCTGTGGGTTGTGACAAAGACGGTGCGGACGGTGAAAGATATGGAGCAGGAAGCGAAAGCAGTCGACGTAGATTATAAAGAAATCGATTAAGTGATTAAGCGGAAAGAAAGAGAAACAGATATAAAAAGTGTCCCTGAAAATCTGGATAAAAGATTTTCAGGGACACTTTTTTGGTTCGTGATAATAGAATATTTGAGCAAGCTGCATCTGATTGCCCAGACTGCGCTATACTGTAATTTTACCTTCATTGATAAGCCGGATAAATACGTTGACTAATTCCGGATCAAACTGTGTTCCACTGTTTTTTTTCAGTTCACTGACAGCATAGGAGACAGAGAGCGGCTTTTTGTATGGACGTCTGGCAGTCATGGCATCAAAACAATCGGCGATGGTAAGTATTCTTGCCATATAAGGAATATCCTCACCGGCAAGACCACGCGGATATCCCGTGCCATCATACCGTTCGTGATGACCAAGTACTGCAGGAATTACATAATCCATATGCGGCAGATAACGGATCATTTTTGTGGAGTTTTCAACATGTGTCTTCATGATCTCATATTCTTCCGGTGTCAGCTGCGAGGTTTTCTGTAAAATGCGTTCCGGAATACTGATTTTTCCGATGTCATGCAGCATACCGGCATCACGCACAAGTTCGATGTCATTTTCACTCATGCCAAGATCTCTGGCTAAGATCACAGCATATTTCGACACATTCATGGAATGGATAAATGTGTAGCTGTCCTTGGCATCGATCGCAGCGGTCAGTGCATAGATGGTAGGCGCAACACGTTCGTATGCAGTTCTTAAGTTCGAATCGGTGGAACGTGTCTCAAGACCGGTCCGGTAAACGGTAAGGTGACCTTTGCCCCCTAGTTTACCATAATAGATCGCCTGTTCTGCATTATGGAGCAGTGTTTTCGCATCTGGAGAAATAGATGGAAAAGTGGATATACCACAGGTAATGCTTGTGTCCCACACGGTATCGTTTTTGCTCCGCAGACTGATGATATTATGGATGATCTCATTAGCAAGTGCACCTGCACTGGTGGGATCATCCCCTTGTGTCAGTATCATAAAAACATCTGTACCATAACGGAATGCGAGGTCAGACGGGCTGATCTTTGAAAGGATTGCCTGTGCACAGAGCGTGATCAGATTATCTCCTTCCGTGGCACCGTAAAGCTCATTGTAGAGCTTGAAATCATCAATGTCGAGCAGGATCAGACTGATCGGGGTATCCGTCGAACAGGCATCTTTGATACATTCAAAGGCATGTTTTCTGTTATATAAGGAAGTAAGACTGTCTGTGATCGAAGCATGGTAAGCATTATAATACAGGTTGGCGTTGCGCAGAAGATACGCAGCATAGTAACAGATACGGTCGAGACAGACAAGTTCCTCTTCGGTGTAGATGCGGTCCGCATCGTCAGCAATATACAAAAGACCAATGACAGCCTGCTGATAACGGATCGCCTTAATTGCGTGAATATTTTGCTGTGCGAGCCAGCGGCTCTGCCGGGGAGTTAACAGAGGATTGTCCGTAAGAAAATCTGATCCTGTTACAAGAAAACCTTTTTGGTGCAGTATCTCTTCGAGAAATGCGTCAGAAGGAACGGAGTAATCTTTTTCAAAGAAAATATCTCCCCATCTGCGTACAGTGTAAAAGGAACGGCCGGTGTTTAAGTTCTGGGTCAGTAAAAGTCCCTGTGGATGCAGCAGTAAAATGAGTGAATCCATCAGGATGTTGTAAATTTCATCGGTATCTAAAGTGCGGATTGCAGACGAAAGAAAATTTTCTAAGATCATATCTTTTTGTTCTGACATAAGGTAAGGATCCTCCGGAAGTGATTTTTCTTGAGAATGTAGCAATATTATACTATAATGCTTTTGATGTGACAATGGTGCTTTTGATATATCCATTGCAGAAGAAAGACGAGGAAAGAAAATGAGACGCGAAGAGTTTAAAATGGAGCGTACGGGATTACTTGAGGTTGGAGATGTTTTGCCGATCACAGAGGGAAAACTTCCGGGTTCCTATTATTATACACTTGGGAAAGCATATGCAATGTCTGCTAACTATGCGGTAAGTGAACGGATCAAATCAGGGGAAGGAAAGGTTGTAGATGTCAAAGAAACTCCAAAAGGGTACTTTGTGACAGTTGAATTTGACGAATAAATGTTATAAAATAAAGGTACTGTAATTTGAAAGGAAACGTACATGCGCTATATACCGACAAGCAGGTTAAAGCCGGGAATGGCTCTTGGACAGGATATTTATGATGGAGCGGGAAGACTGCTTCTTGCAAAGCATCTGCTTCTGACGTCAGAATATATATCCAACCTGGAGTTTCTCGGATATCCTGGAATATACATAGATGATGAATTTACATGCGGGATTGAGATACAGCAGGTGCTCACGCCGCAGGTGCGCTGTCATGCATTGAAGCTGATACATGATCTGTTTGATTTTGATACGGATGAAAGTGAATTGCCGGTAGATGAAGTAAAATTGCGTATGACTGTGAAAAATGTTGTGGAAGACATCTTGAAAAATGGCGATGTAATGTTTAATATGATGGACATCCGCAACTATGACGAATATATTTATTACCATTCCGTAAATGTCGGTGTGCTTTCGATCATGGTGGGTGCAAGATACGGATTGGAGCGAAGCAAATTATACGATCTTGGAGTTGCAGCAATGCTGCATGATATAGGAAAGAAGTTTTTACCGGAAGAAATTGCCAACGGAAAATGGCCGCTTGAAGGGGCTGAACGGGAAGCGTGGAAGAGTCATCCGAAACTTGGTGCTGAATATTTAAGGACATCCTACCATTTTCCGGCCGTTGTTTCTGCCGGAGTCATGATGCATCATGAATGGTATAACGGTGAGGGTTATCCGATCGGAAAATCCGGAGATGATATCCCGTTATATGCGAGGATCATTAAAGTCACGGACAGTTATGATGCGATGATCTCGAAACGTCCCGGCAGAGAACAGCTCTCGCCGGCGGATGCAATCGAATATATGATGGCGATGGCGGGAGCAGAATTTGCCCCGAAGTTAGTCAATATATTTTTACGCAGAATGGCGGTATATCCGATTGGATGTGAAGTATTGCTGTCGAACGGGCAGCATGGTATTGTGGCGAAGAATTTCAGGGACTTTTCGTTAAGACCGCTGGTACGGATCGTGGAGACGGGCGGGATGCTCAATCTGCGGGATGATCCGGAAGGACTTAGCATTACCATTGGAAGAATGATTATGTAAGAAAACTTTGAGGGAGATATGACTGGACAGGGAAAGAGCGCGATAGATACGCTTTTGGCAGAAAGTTTTAAAGAGCTTGCATTAAAACATCCGATCGAGAAGATTACGATCAAAGAGATTACAGATAAGGCAGGCGTGATACGGCCGACATTTTATAACCATTTTCAGGACAAATACGAACTTTTGGAGTGGATCATAGATACACAGCTGATCGCTCCGGCAGAGCCGCTGATACAAAACGGAATGGTAAATGAGGCACTGGTACTTTTGTTTTCCAACATTGAAAAAGAAAAGGAGTTTTATCAGAAGGCGAGCCGTCTGGAGGGACAAAATTCGTTTGAGAGCATTGCACAATCCTGTATTATGAAAGTGTTCCTGCGGGTGTTTGAACGTTCGGCAGCCACGAAGAAACCAAAGTATGTCTGGCTGACACCGGAACGTATTGCTGCGTATTATGCACAGTCCATGTGCTATATTGTCATGAACTGGATTCAGTCCGGGATGACGATCTCAGCGAGGGAGTTAGCAGAGATCTATGATTACATCATAAAGAGATCCATGGAAGATATTTTAGCGGAACTTTAACCTTTGTTCCATATATACAATCAGAATCAAATGTTAACTTTAATATACATTTTGGGCAATTTGTATAATAAGATACTACAGAGAAATTAGATTGAATCTTTTCAGATTCAGTCTTTTTTTTTACACTAAAAGAAATTGTGGCAGGGAGAAATGTATGCCACAGGAAAATAAAAAGAAAGAAAGAGTGAAAAAGATGATTAAGTTTGGAAAATGGGTAGTGAAATTCCGTATTCCGATTCTGATCCTGAGTTTTCTGTTATTGATACCGACCGGGATCATCTACATGAATACGCGAATCAATTACGATATCCTCTCATATCTCCCGGGAGATATTGAGACGATGAAAGGACAGGATATCCTGTTAGATGAGTTTGGAACAGGTGCTTTTTCCGTGGCGGTCATAGACGGCATGCAGGAAAAAGAGATTTCACAGTTAGAAGATAAGCTAAAAGAGATCGATCATGTGAAAGATGTTTTATGGTATGGCGCACTCGCTGATATTTCAATCCCGATGGATATGCTGCCGGATGATTTAAAAGATTCCCTGCAGAATGCAGATACAGGCAGCCAGCTTATGATCATTACATTTGATACTTCCATGTCAGCAGATGAGACACTCGATGCCATAGAGGAGATCCGTGACCTGACGGATGAGCAGTGCCTGCTTAGCGGTATGTCCGCAGTCGTTACGGATATCAAGAAGATCTGTAATAGTGAGGTTATCATGTATGTTGTGATCGCAGCAGGATTATCCGCACTGGTGCTTGCACTTACAATGGATTCTTTCCTGTTACCGTTTATTTTCCTTTTGAGTATCGGTATGGCAATCGTATATAACCTTGGAACGAACTTTATTGCCGGAGAGATTTCCTTCGTTACACAGGCACTTGCAGCGGTATTGCAGCTTGCAGTTACGATGGACTATTCCATTTTCTTATGGCACAGCTACCTGGAAAATCAGGAGCGTTATCCGGATGACAAGAAACGTGCGATGTCCCATGCAATCTCACAGACGTTAACTTCCGTAGTCGGAAGTTCCATTACAACGATCGCCGGATTCCTTGCAATGTGTTTCATGACATTTACACTTGGTATGGATCTTGGTATTGTTATGGCAAAAGGTGTTGTATTTGGTGTTGTCGGTTGTGTTACAATTCTTCCTGCCATGATCCTTGCAATGGATAAATGGATTGAAAAGACAAGGCACAAAGCCATCATACCGGATCTTGGACGTATCGGTGGATTTGTGACAAAACATTACTGGATTTTCATTATTTTATTTTTAGTGATCATTGGTCCTGCTTTCTACGGACAGAATCACAATCAGGTATATTACGATCTGGTAGGAACTCTTCCGGACAACTTAGAGAGTGTAAAAGCAGGAAATGCACTGGAAAATGATTTTGATATGGGTGCGACACATGTGATCCTTGCAAGCAGTGAGCTGAATTCCAAAGATGCAAGAAATATGGAAAATGAGATCTCTGATGTAGACGGTGTCAAACTGGCATTAGGACTTGATTCCGTTATGGGACCGACCGTACCAAAAGACATGATCCCGGATGATATCAAGGAAATGCTTGATAATGGAAAATATCAGATGATCTATGTGATGTCTGAGTACAAGACCGGATCGGATGAAGTAAATGCACAGTGTGATGCAATCCGTGATATCATTAAAAAATACGATGACACTGCAATGTTAATCGGTGAGGCTCCATGTACAGAGGATCTGATCACCATCACGAATACAGACTTTAATACCGTAAATGCGGTTTCCATTATTCTGATCTTCATTATCATCGCATTTGTACTGAAGTCAGTTTCATTACCGGTCATCCTTGTTATGGTCATTGAGTTTGCGATTTTCATCAACATGGGTATCCCGCATTATACCGGAACGGTTCTTCCGTTTATCGCTTCCATCGTAATCGGAACGATCCAGCTCGGTGCAACCGTTGACTATGCAATTCTTATGACAAACAAATATAAGAGAGCAAGGAACCACGGAGCAGAGAAACGTGATGCAGTAAGAACAGCATTAGACAGTTCCTTACAGTCTGTCATCGTCAGTGCATTAAGTTTCTTCGCAGCAACATTTGGTGTAGGAATGTATTCCAGTATCGATATGATCAGTTCCTTATGTATGCTTCTTGCAAGAGGTGCATTGATCAGTTTGGTTGTCGTAGCATTTATCCTGCCGGCAATGTTTATGGTATTTGATAAATTAATCTGTGTGACAAGTGCAGGTTTCCGTTATAAAAAAGATTCGTCAGTTCAGTAAAATAGAGGAGGAAAAAAAGATGAAATTACCAGAATTAAAGAAAAGATTTACAAGAAAATATGTGATCCGTATTATTGCAGGTGTGTTAGTCGTTGGAATGGTCGGAACAGGAGTTTCCACGGCAAATGTATTTGCAGCAAAGACAGCACAGGAGAGTACTGAAAGTACAGAGAGCACCGAAAAAGACAGCGAAAAAGATGATTCTGATGCTGAGAGCAAATTAAAAGATGCATTAGATGACAGTATCAAATTCAGCGAGAAAGAGATTGGCAAAGAAGAAACGGTATATGTTCTTGCAGACAGCACCGGAAAAGAGCGCAAAGTGATCGTTTCCGATCATCTGATCAATGATGAAAATAAGGATACGATCGAGGATGCTTCTACCTTAAAAGATATCGAAAATGTAAAAGGTGATGAGACATTCAAACAGGATGGCAGCAAACTGACCTGGCAGGCAGACGGCAACGATATTTATTATCAGGGAACCTCCACAAAAGAGACACCGGTATCCCAGACAATTACCTATTCTTTGGATGGTAAGGAAGTAAAGCCGGAAGAACTTGCAGGAAAATCAGGAAAAGTAACGATCCGTTTTGATTACACCAACAATGAGACGGTAAAAACAAAGATCGACGGAAAAGAGGAAGAAATCTATGTCCCATTTGCTGCGATCAGCGGAATGGTATTAGATGACAGCTTTTCTAATGTAAAAGTTACCAATGGTAAAGTAATCTCCGATGGCAAAAATAATATTGTAGTCGGATATGCACTTCCGGGATTAAAAGAGAGCTTAGATGTGGATGATTCTGATTTTGACGGAGATGTATCGATCCCGGATTACGTGGAAGTAACTGCAGATGTGGAGAATTTCTCATTAAGCACCACAATGACAGTTGTGATGAATGCAACAAACTTTATCAGCAAAGACGGAGATGCAGATCTTTCTGAAGTTGATGATATGTTAGATACTTTAACAGATGCAACAGATCAGTTAAAAGATGGTTCCGGTGAGCTCGCAGACGGTGTAGATACTTTAAAATCCAAGATGGGTGAGTTTAAAGACGGTGTCGGAACATTAAAGAACGGTATCAAAGATTATACGGATGGAGCTTCTACTTTATCCACAGGAATCGGAACATTAAAGAGTGGTGTGGATACCTTAGCAGGAAGTGTACCAACACTGATCAGTGGTGTGGGAACCTTAAAAGATGGTTCAGCAAGTGCAGCAAAAGGAGCATCTTCCTTAAAAGACGGAGCAGGAACCTTAAAGAAAGGTGCCAAGGATGTATCTACCGGAGCCAATACATTGTCCAAAGGTGCAAGTGATCTTTCCACCGGAGCCAATACACTTTCCACCGGAGTGAATGATCTTTCTACCGGAGCAGATACGTTATCCACTGGAGCGTCTGATTTGTCCACTGGAGCAGATACTTTGGCTGCCGGAGCTTCCAGTCTGAATACAGGTGTCCAGACACTTGCGAAAGGAGTAAAAGATTTAAATACTGCTGTCAACGGCGGTGAAACAACGCTTGCAGGCGGAGCATCTGCAGTCAGTGCAGGTGTGGATACATTAGTTGGAAAATTGGGAGATATGGCAACAACTTTACAGACTAAAAAAGATCAGATCAATGCCAATTTACAGGCAAATGGTACATCCATTGAAAATGCACAGGCTACGATCGAATCATTAAAGAGCGCACAGTCAAATCTGATGAACGGAATTGCCATGTACAGTGCAAATCCTACAAGTGCAACAGCAATTTTTACGCAGGTGGGACAGGTACTTGGCGGTGTTTCAATCAACAGTGTAGATGATGCAATGACTGTAGCGGTAAGCCTGTCAGACAAGATCGCAACAATTGGTCAGGCTCAGGGAGCTGTTTCAGCTATCGATGAAGCAGCTAGTCAGATTTCTGATCCGACAACACAGGCACAGCTTACAGCACTTCAGGCTGGTGCGAAACAGGTGGCAGATGGAGCAGCGCAGGCATCCGGTGCAATCAGTACTATGGCTGGAAAAATGGATGATCTGACTAGTGGTTCTGGTCAGGTGGCACAGGGAGCAAGTGATCTTGCAACAGGAGCAGGAACCTTAAAGAAAGGAGCAAGTGATCTTGCAACAGGAGCAGGTCAGGTGGCAGATGGAGCAACGACTCTGCACAAAGGAGCGTCTGATCTGTCTGACGGTTTAAATACTTTAGACGGTGGTATCGGACAGTTGAAAGAGAAAGCCGGATCACTTGCAACAGGAGCTGAGCAGTTAAAGAGCGGCACAGACCAGCTTGCAAGCGGGGCATCCACACTTGTTTCTAATAATGAAAAATTAAACGATGGTGCAGGCACTTTAAGTGATGGTACGGATGCGATCATTGATGGTGTGGGAGAACTTTCTGACGGAGCACATAAACTTGCAGATGGAATCACTGAGTTCAGCGAGGATGGAATCGATGAGATCATCAATTCCTACAATGGCGATATCGAGCCGCTTGTTGACCGTATCCAGGCTGTATTAGATGCCGGTGCTGATTACCAGACTTATACTGACATTGCAGATGGCGTGAACGGAAGTGTTAAATTTATTATCAAAACGGATGCGGTAAAAGCAGAAGACTAAAGAACCGCTTTTAGGAGGAGTAAGATGAATGCGTTGGAGAATCTGCTGATCATAGCAGGCATATCGCTGGATATATTTGCAGCCATGGAGTGTCAGGGATCACTGGTAGCAAAGATCGACAAAAAACAGCTTGTCAAACTGTGTGCACTGATTGCTGCATGGCAGATGGCAGCGCTGTTCGTCGGAAGCTACCTGTCAGGACTTTTGTACCGTAACACCATAACGCACAATGAAAAAGTGACCGGGTTTGTCATTGCAGCAGCCATCTTTTTCTGCCTGGGAGTGCGGCTGGTTGCAAAAGCCATAAAAAATGAGCGCATTGTAGAGCACTGTGAACAGAAGCTTGGATGGAAACAGTTACTGGCGATTGCGGCAGTTACCAGCATTTATACCCTGCTGACCGGCATTGCATTTGGCTTTCTGGGAACAAATCTTCTTGTCATGCTCCTGATGATCGCAGGACTTACGATCGCGGTTGTTGTGACCGGTATCTATACCGGATATCA
>OHEL01001163.1_pt1 | contig 12262 bp, 10 predicted proteins | sample 1567251 | NCBI WGS metagenome assembly OHEL01 (sample SAMEA3879601, study PRJEB24766) | human gut metagenome | biome: human-associated habitat; feature: feces | place: USA | collected 1985/1987
CTATTTAAGTATTTATAATTTCAAGATTTGTTTATAAGAAATTTTATTCTTAACAGACATTTCATTGACTTTTTTTTCTATTCTTAGTATTTCAAAGTATCGGCAATTTTTCTCTATTTTACAATTTTCACAGTTAAAGCAAGTTGGAAAATCGTAATGTTGAAATATATTTTGAGGGGCTGATAAATCTGATATAACTTCAGCGGCCAGCTTTTTCCCATGAATCTGACTCATAATAAATTCAACCTCATCAAGAGGTAACTTATCTATATTAGCGAACTGGATAAAGTCGGAAAAAGCAGACAAATATTGATTCTTTATTGATTTGCGCTTAATATATATATTGAGATATTTTTTTGCATTAATATAATCCTCTGCAAAATAGAACAACATACAGAGAAAGATATTAATATCCAAATTAAGAATACCTTCGTGGGTATTAAAAAGAAAATAATCATGGGTGATATCAATTGTATAACCACCTTGGATTCGGGACTCAATACCTTGTGCTAATTCTTTTACTTCAGCGGTAGACATATTTACTAATTTAGGATAAGACTTCATATATCCCAATATTCCATATCGAAATTTTTCTTCGTAAGCTTTTCTTGAAAATAAAACTTGGTTCATTCCAGGAATTATGATATAATAAGTTGGAAAATCCGTAATCGAATTATTCCTAATGTAAATATTGAAACCTAGTTGTTCTACAATATTGAAACAATATTGAAGATCACTATCATTCGAGATACCCCAAGTTGGATTTTCACCTGTATATTCATAAGAAGGTATTGGTGAAAATATGGATAAAGGCCATATTCCAGAACTAGATTCAAGTATTCTATGGTAGTTGGAATTTACAACCTCTTCATTAAGTGTATTCTTTTGATTATTAGTCCAACTAAAATCAATAGGCAAACCGATAAATCCCTTGGTTGATTGATAAGCTTCATTCAAACAGCGATCTACGGCTATATAAGGAACGAAATCAGAACCAAGTTTAAAGTTATATAAATGATTTTGTTTATCAATAATGATAGCTCCATAAACAGGAAGCCCCTTTCCTAAAGAACAATCTTTAATGATTATCTCATATCCTTTTTTTTCTATTAGGTATTTGATTTTCTCATAGACAGGAGTATCTGAGAATTCGTCTATTGGAATAGTTGGAGGAGTTAATTCTCCATAATATATATTCTTTAGTGCATATCGTTCAAATATCTCACAAAAGCCATGTAGCAAGGCTTCACTTTCTGAATTACCGGCAGTCATACCATTTGATCCAATAGCATGCAAAATCAAATCAATGGGAACAAATACTTCATCATTATCTCTTTTTGAGAAACAAGGAATCATTAAAATGTGATTTTCTTCTATTTTAATCACATCAATTAAAATGGATTTAAGTTCTTCTATGTTATTTGCATGATACAACAACATTAATTCACTTCCAAATGAAGTTAATACTTTTTCTAAAGTCCAATATTCTTCACGCTCATCATATCTAAAATCTAGAGCAACATTTTCTTTATGTATTTTTTTCTTATACATAGAGTCAGGTGGGAGAGTATTTACAAACTCCTTTGTTCCATAAAAAGTATGTATATAATCGCAAAGAAATCGGTTTTGTATTTTTTCCATAAACTCAGCATATCCACTTGCTAAAGCATATTCAAAAGTAGAACCTTTACCGTTCATTCCAATTCCTAGCTTGGCTAAATCGTGATTTCCTAAAATGACTCTACATGCAAATATATTGTCACAATTAGCATTGCTATCCAATAGCAAAAGATCTAAATCCGTCAAGATAGACCTGATGAGATTAATAGTCCTCTCAGGCGTTTCATCTTTATATTCTTTGTACTTTTTCATAAAAACATTTTTTTATAATTGATTTTGAGTTATTCTAGAATACTGGTTCAATACAGCAACAAATATAATATGTTTTTATTACAAACAGTCTATACTGTAAATAAATTAACATTAATTATAACTACACAATGTCAGCGTAACTACTCAGCGAATAATTATAATTGAAAATCAGTCATTTACATAAATAATAAATAGAAAAAGTAGAAAAGCTTTATGAAAAGCAGAACATAAATCTTTCTATTTGCATATGAATCATTTACTATTCTATCTATTTGAAAGGCTTTTGTGTCAGATAGCTTTCAGATGATGAAATTATTTGCTGAGTAGTTACATGTCAGCAGAGTTTAATACAAAGTCATGCAAATTAGTTTATATTCCTGATATATAAATGATAATTTGCTCTTTAACTACGTATTATTACAAATACTACTTTTGCTTATTTTGATAAATAGGCGATTAACAGTTATATGCAAATCTCAGAAGAATTAATATTTAGAGAAAATTTCTGCCGAACTACCAAAAATCAAGTAGATAGGCAATCTAATCAATATACATTGAAATATTTCTCACAGATATTAGTGTTGATAACAACTTGATTGATGAAACTTCCGCATTTATCATCATCCTATAGTGTAGCTCAAATAGATTGGCTATATTAGGAATATACTGAAATATCCCCAAGAAAATAGAAATGTTTTTTTGAGTGTAAGACAAAAAGATTTCGTTGGACTAAAAAATATGTGAAATAAGAATCAACTTAATCGAAGCAAAAAAATGGCCATTAAGCATTTGTCAAAAACCGTGCTTCATATTTAATCTGGTTTATACAGATGTCTATGGTACGCAGTGGCCATTATTAAGGAATGGAGAGTTGAAAAAATATGGCAATATAGATGTCGAATAAGAGTAAATTAGAGTTATATTCCCTAGGCCATTCAAAAAGTATTTTTTCATTTTCTTTTTGTATTATCATTTGAACAAAGCGAAAAATCTGCAAACATTTAGCGGGTGTCATTACAGAATGACAAAAAATTACTTCATTAAAGATTATATTTTAAATTGCAGAAATCTATTATTGTATTTCAGGAATAATAGATTTCTGCAATTTATCTATAAAGAAGCTCTAATATTACAATGTTTTTCATTTTTTAGGTTCCCTATATATGGTGTAAACATAACCATTACTATAAGTAGCGATTGTTTTTCCTAATGAATCAAGGACGTAGCCATTACTATAAGTAGCGATTGTTTTTCCCAATGAATCAAGGACGTAGCCATTGCTATAAGTTGCCATTATGACTACGCCATTAGATTTTGCTATATAGTTATTATTGCCTGTGATTATATGTAATGGCTTGCAAGAATAAATTATGCAACAAAGTAATATATACAGCCACTTTATCATAATAAAAATATTAATAGTTCAACGCTTTTCTGGTTAAGTCTAAAGGTTCGTTAATCTTCCCCTTTAATCTAATTTTTTTTATTGCATTTCCATTAGCATCTAAAGGTTCAATTTCATAATCAACATCAGCACAAGATATACCATTCCATCTTCCATAAATAGTGAAACGTCTCCCTGAACGACCTTCCACAAGAGCATTATAATCACAAGACACATGGTAATTTTTGACAACGGCTGTAACTCTTACAGAAGAAAGAGGTTCTACAGTAACTGTTTGGTTAAACATATATGAAATGTTTTTTACAGTACCATTTGTATATGAAAATCCATAAGTATTGCTAGATGAGAGACTACCACCAAAAGAAAAAATGGGAGTATTTATTCCAGTATTTGCGTTAACAGTCGTAGTATATGAATTACTTTCTTGAAATGAGGATGATACATTTGCTCCTTCTGTATATTGAATAGTCATCTGAGTAGGAGTTGTATATCTATTGTGAACTGTACCACGTAATATATAACTTGGCTTTTCTTCAGGTGTAACTCCTGCCAAATCATATGTTGGACCGCTAACTATAGTCAAATCTTCAACTAATCTAATTTCAAATTCTTGCGTAGCACTATTTCTATATTTATCAAAATATATCTTTGAATTTTTCACACCAATGACTTCATTATATACATCCCACATTCCACCAGGACCTTGTGCTATCGCATCTGCATTCTCTAATATATTAGATTTCTCTCTTTGCTCTCCCTTGAGAAAATCCCAGCAAGCTCCCTGAGAAGAAGTTCCATCTTTAATATATAAAACACGTACATCTGGAGCATTAGTATATACTCCCAAAGACAACAAATGATCTTGATAATCCTTGATGTATATATATCCAGTTAATGGCATTATGTACAACTTAAATTTTTGATTATCAGAGTCATTCCTAGGCTCCATGCTTACTTCAGATTGCACTCCATTGGAGGTTAAATATCTCGCCTCAGAGTTATGAGTGTTTTCTCTTACAATTATGTTTACAGGAAGTTCTCTTATATCAAAAAATGAACTGTTCTCATTTATAAAATAAAGACTTAGATCTTTTCGTTTATGAGGAGATTCTGGCACAGGTATAATCTCTCCTTTATCAATACTATCAACATTTAAGGCACGAGTTTGAATAATAGAATTATCAATTTCTAAAACGTCATTGTAATCATTTCCACATGAGTGCAAAAGTAAGCTCACAACGATTGCGGCGATAACAAAAAAAATCTTTTTCATGAATTTAATTTTTAATCTACAAAACTGTTAAATGTTTTTAAAGTTGCAACTTTTTGCAAATATATAACAGTACGGACTGTTTATAAAATAATCAATGAGCATTTTGTGATTAATTAACATGTCTCAAAACATAACTAGGACTGTTTATTGAATAAAAGTTTTTGTAAATCAATTATTTACATCGAATTTGTATAAAAAAAACAGATGAGGAGAGAAATATTAATTTTCTATTTGCATACTCATTCTTCTGTATTCTACCAATATGGAATATTTTTTAGATAGCTCTCTTTTTCCGAAAAATCTCGTTAATCATATTCTTTACATCCTTATTTACTTGAATGAAATTGGCATATAAGATACGCTCTCTCGCATCTTTGGATTTGAACGTATAGAATTTTGGCAAGGGTATATATTCCGATTCCTCTTTTTGAATGGATGCCATATCAAAATCTGTCTTGCAGAAGAACTTTGAGGTCTTAAATTCCTCAGCCTCCTGTATGTTCATCTGGTCTCGCATTCCGGTTTTTGTTTTTGTGAAGTCGCGTGCCACCTGTCCGCATATCCAGCCCGTAGCCATATCGGAAATTTTACTGGCAGGCACAAGGTTATCCATATTCTCGTTCAGGTTGATGCTGGTTTTATCCCGGTCTATCGTCACCCCTTTTTTCAGTTGCACTACCTTGCCGAAGATGTCGTTGCTCAGCCATTCCAAGGTTTCTTTCGCGCGTGCCGAACCGGATACCACATTGCCCACTGTGGTGATAATCTTCTGCATACCTACTTTGCCATAATCCGCTTCAAGCTGCGGAAGCTCCTGAAAGCCCAACGCCACACTTACCTTGTTGCTTCGTGCCGTACCTATCAGCCGGTCTATTTTATGGAAGTACAGTGTTGGTAGCTCATCCACGATGATGCTCACCGGGATATTTCTCCCCTGATCGGTATTCACGCGCGTTACCAGTCGGTTTAATATCAATGCATTCAGCGCACCGATAATGCTCTCCATTTCCGGATCATTGGCGATTAGTAGATAGCTCGGATTCTTCGGGTCGCTCACCTTCAGGTCGAAGTCGTCACCGTCCTTATGGAATATCCAATAGCTCTCTTTCGTGGCAAGTCGGGAGGTATAGACACGCAGCGTACCAATCATACCCTCTAATTGTTCCATTGCCTTGTTCTTCAAGGCTGTCTGAAACGGTCCCAACAGCGGAGCCACTTCATTGTCGGTTTCCAGTACTTCAAAAATGGTCTGGTAACTTTCATTCAGGAATGAAAGGATATGCGGCATATCGGAATATTTGCCCAACCAATAGGCAGGCTCTGCCTCATTCCCCTGTGCGTCAAGCACCCTTCCGGTAGGTTTCAGCCGTTTGGTCTGTGGTTCCTCCGTCATTTCTGCACGCAATTTGTTACCTTCCTTGTCGTAGGGTTCTTTCTCGTAGTTCACAAAGAAGTAGATACAGGCAGCAAGGAAGTTCACCGCCGAGGTCTGGAAGAACTGGTCACTGCCGCCACCGCCTTCCTTCTTGCCCTTTTGCAGCGATTCCAACAGGGTCTCGGCCGTCTCCGAGGCAGCAGCAAGGTTATTGATATACTTCTGCTGAATAGGGTTTACCCGTCTGGAGTATTCCACATCCACAAAATTGATCACCGAGAATTTGCAGCCTTCGGGAAGATTGCCGAGCTGTTGGTTTTTAAGGTAATGATAGTAGAGTTTTGTGGCAAGTGTCGGCCATTTGTAATCATAGACCACCATCGCAAAACCCTTTGCCGAGTGCTGACGGATAAACGGCTCGATAATTGAGAATGTCTTACCCGAACCCGGTGTGCCGACCACCCATGTGCCACGAAAAGGATTGGTGATGTTGCACCAGCCTTTGCGGAACTTGCCTTTATAATAGAACCGCATCGGGATATTTACCGAGTATTTGTTTTCCACCAGTTCCATACATTGCTCAAAGCTCTCATTCTCCAGATTGAATCGGTCTTTCAGCAACCCTTCCTTTAAGAACTTCGATATATTGTCCAACGCCACGTGTACCAATAGGGTTCCGATTACTGAGGACACCATATATAAAACAATGTTCAACCGAAGGGAATATAGTCGAAAGTCTATCGTAAAGCCGAATAGCCATACAGCAATAATCAGCAGTGCGATACCGCTGACCAATGGATAAAGCACCTGTTTCCGTGCATTAAATTCCAAATGCTTCTTGTTTCTCGTTCCTACGCAAGTGATGCATATTAATGCGAATGTGGCAATTTTACTGTACACCAAGTGCCCATCATGGTAAAGGGACCAACTTTTTATACGGCTGTGCACATCACACACCACACCGTTCCAATAGTCCAGTACCTCCGGGTCAATGGCATACATGAAGAACTCTATAAGTAAGGATACATAGATTGCTGTGCGGAATATCTTATATACTCCCTGTAACTCTTTGCTCTCTTCCATAGTGATATGGTTGGATGATTATTCATTCAGTGTGATTATCGGACGCACTTTGTGTGCTTGCCATTTGGGAGTTTCTTGTATCGTACCGCTACCGGTCGAGTAGAGCCATGCTTTGGCGGCCTCCTGTCCGGCCACTTCGGTCGAAGTCCAGTACCAACACTCGTTGGCACTGTCCGGGATAGGCATACCGCCGCATTGCTCGATATACGGATTCACCGCCTCACGGCTGGCATACAGCAAGCGCATTTGCGCTACCGAAGGCACGTAGGCACTCTGCCCATACTTCCATAAATCAAAAACCTGCTCAGCTATCGGCGAGGACGTCTCCGTCGTTTCATACAAGGCAAACGTATTCTCATTGCCGTCCAAAGCCGCCAAGTCAGCCGATGTGCCTTGTGCAATCCCGATGCTGTCCGCAAAGGCTTCCGGCGCAAGGTCATGTAGATAGACTGCATATCCGTTTCCTGCCATCGCTTCATCCCGGTTCAGGTGGAACACCACGGCTATGGCCTCCTTTCCCGATAGGCTGTAGTCCTCATAGCTCATTACCTTACCGTCCGTACAAAGGATATGGCCCACCTTCATGCCGGTGTCTGGAAAATCCCGGTGTTCATCACACGCCACTAACCCCAATGCTGTAGCCGGAATCATCCCCAAAAACATTATTCCTAGTCTCATGCCTTTCCCTACCTTATTATGAATAACCCTTGCCATTTGTTCCATTCGTGTCTGCATTTCATTCATATCCTGTGTTTTATTTATCATTGTCTATGGTCCTTATTTACCCCTATTGTTATTTTTACTTCTTGCCGTATATTAGTTCAGCGGCAATTTTTTCATTTAATAGGCAATTTCACCCCGATAACCACTCCTGTGCGGAACAAGTCATTCCCACCAATCATCAGGTCGCTTTTCACCTGCCAATATACCTGCCAACCCTTACGCAAAGAGTAACTATGCTCATATCCGGCGTGTACGCTGCCCACCACATTGTGCCGGTCAGAGCCGAGCGAACCGCCTATGCGCAGGTTGCCGTGGTGGTTGCGTCCTCGTGTCACGCAAGGCTTGTAGGCTACGCCCAAGCCCCACGTGTTGTAGTTGTTCCAGAACGACTTCGGGCACACGTGGCCGCACGAAGCGCATTCGTCCCATTTCAGATATACGTTCCCGAAATATTCCCAAGCGTTATGATAGCGTGTCTCATGCTCGTAAGCCACCGTCAAGTCCATGCCTCGCTCATACAAGAATCCGGTGCCAATCTGCAACCTCCCTTTATGGTCGTCCGCAAATCCCGGAACACAAGTAGTAAACAGGATTACCACTGCCGCAAATATCTTTTTATAATAAAAATTCTTCATTGCTTAATTCCTCATTCTTCATTAAGTAAGACTTCATTAAAACTGTCCGCACTCAGCACATCCTCATAGTCGATGTTCAGCGAGATATTGCGCCCCGAAATCTGCTTTTCGCTTAGTTCAATGGTCAGCACCTTGTCATTGGGGAAGGTCATTTTCCGTATCACCACGATGTTACGGTAGCCGTGCAGGAACGACTTACCCTGTTCCAACATCATTTCTGGCTGTAACTCAATCACCTGCGCATTGGTAGCTTTCGACACCTTCTTGTCAGCGAGTTTCACTCGCATCTCATCTATATCGAAGCGGATGCGTGTACGGTTCTCTATCGAGAAGTCAATGAAAAAGTAGTCGCCCACGGCATAAATGTTGTTCAGCCGCATGGTCATACGGTGTTGTTTGCAGCTTACGTTCCGGTATCTCGCTGGGGAAGTCCATATCCTACGGGCAAACCGGTACATATCCTCCGTGGAGAGCGACACTGCCGGGTTATGGTAAGCCGTGGTCTCTGCCGCGTGTATCTCTTTGTCCGTTACCGCTTCCGTTAGTCGGGTAGTATAAACCAGTGCGTACTGTGTGCGGTAGCGTTCCGTCACGATGGTCACTATGGCAAGCACTTCGCCGTCCTCGTACCCTGCCTCTTTGGGTTTCAGCCGGATTGTATTGTTGATAGGTTGGTCTCCGGCAACCTTATCCGTAGAAATATCCACGAAGCGAACCGGCTCGGTAGCCGTTATCACCGTTGTCACCTGTTCATTCACCGTCAGTTGCTCCATTTCCTCATACGTGGTCTGTGCCGCCAGCGGACAAACCGCCAATACCTCGGCCACCAGACTCAAGATTTTAATTCGTGCATTCATTCTATTTTCTTGTTTATTACATTATCATTCATTGTATATGCTTCCGCTATGCTTCTATTTCCTTTTCTCCCTGCCATTTACCAGATACACAAATGTGCCGTACTTCAGTTTGGCCTTGTTCTTTTTCACCGCTTTCGATAGAGCGTTGCTTGTCCGTTGGTAGGCGTTCTGTATAGCCTGCATACCCCATTGGGAGAAAGTGTTGCCCGAAGTGCCGTTGTTGATGCTCATTGTGTTGTTCATGGCGTTGGAAGCCACGTCCTGCGCCGTTTCCCGGAAAGTGCTGCCCGGCACGTACAGCCCTTCCAGCCCGTCCGTATCATAGAGCGACAGGCTTACCTTCACCAGTTCATCGTCCACCAGTATGCTTTTCACGCTGCCTTTCACACGCTGGTTGCCGAAGCCGCTCATCGTGGCATAGAGGTACGAGCCTTTGGGCACTACTGTCTCGTTGATTTCCACATCATCGAGCAGGCGGAGCCGTACCCGTGAGCCGTCCACCGCCTTAATGTTCTCGTCAATGATTGCCTTTATCAGCTTGGGTTCAGGCGCGTTCTCCGCAAGGGTGTGAAAGTAGTCGGAGGAAGTCTTGATTTTCTTCACCACCTGACCGGTCTCCGCATCATCGGCAATCTCATGCACGATGTTGTCGTTCACTTCCACATTTCTGTCCGTCACCGTTCCTGTCGTCATCGGTCTGGAAACGGATGTGTCAGTATTATCCGGTGTAGGTTCCAATCCTTTTCGACCCTGCAACCTCGCTTCGGCAAGAGCCTTGTCCAGTTCCGCCAATGCTTCCTTGCGCCGTTGCTCGCTTCGGGCGATGCGTTCATGCTCATCAAGCGATGGTAGGGAAACGGTGTCATGGTTCATTGCTTCGCCTTTCTCGGCACTTTTTCGCAAGCGTTCCTGCATCTCACGCAGCCGCTCCAGTTCTTCCGTCCGCTTGTCCGCTTCCATGTCGAGCAGGGCGAGGTCGTCTTCCGTATATTTGGATTCGTATGCTTCTTTGTCATCTTCATTGTTGTTGCGTTCTATATTCTCCACGGCGGAAAAGTCCTGTATTCTGCCGTATGATTTCACCATGCTCTCATATTTGCCGTCGATGCCTCCGTTGTTATCCACACGTGCCTGGGGCAGTTCCGGGTTCAGGAACTCCGTGGTTTGCAGCGTATTTCCCGTTTCTGCCGGTTCCGTGTCGAAAATGTCGAATATCAGATAACCGCTAATCAGCAGCAACGGGTAGAGTATGGCAGGCAGCACGTACTTCGGCTGTTTGAAATTAATCTTGTCTGTTATCATCATGCGTCTTATGTCTTTGTTTCAATAATTGTTCCTGGTGTTCCGTGGCAGTCATGCGTTCCTCCGTCCGGTGGATTTGATACACTGCTACCATACGATAGATGTTATGTCCCAAACAGGTCAGCACAATGCCGAACACAATGGCAAGAAACCACCGGGGATGTTTGCAGGCAAAGCGTTGTACGCCCCCTGCCGCCTTGTCGAGTTTCAATAGCCGGGCAGCCTTGCGGCCGGCCGCCACCTCTTTCTTATACCTTTCTTTGTACTTCGGATCGTCCTTGTCAGGCATCTTTTCTCCGAAAACCATTTTCTTCCAGCTCATATCAGAAATTGTTTTTATACTTTTGTTCAATGTCTTTGTTCAGCAGGGTGCGCCAATCCACTATCAACAGCCCATGCGGATTATTATCCGTCCGGGGCACTCGCTTCAGTTTGCCGGCCGTCACCAGCTCACGGGTGAGAATGGAAGTCCTCCGCTCGATGCGTTGGCGGCCATAGTAGGTAAACTCCATTTTCTCCTCGTTGAAGTTGATGCTGTCACAGAATATCGAGAATACCGCACTCGTTCCCATGATGTTGTTATAAAATCCCTTTTCTTTCAGCGTGTTGTATTGCGCCAGTCCGGTCTCATCCACCAGGTACATCGCCTTATCCATAGTGTAGCGGATATACTTGTCATCCGGTGCCAACGTGAAAAAGAAGTGGTGGAACATTTCCACATGGCTTCTCGCTTCCACATCGAGGGTCTCCTCCATTGTAGTGCGTTGCACAAGGATAGGTACATTGCCGTCCAATACATATACCTTCTGTTGGGCATCCGTTACCATCACCCTTGCTGTCCAGATGCTTGACAGGCTGATAAGGACGCATCCGGCAAGGAAAAATCCGCAGAATATCGTCACCAGCTTGATTTTGTTTTCTAAGTTTTTGATTACCATACAGCTTTTTCTATTTTATTTAATTCACTCCCTATTTTCAGAAAATCTTCATTCATCATTCTCAATTTTTCATAATCCCTTATCTCATCATGTGCGCTATCGCCCCCGTGGTGGACATTTTAGCCTGTGAAGCCACACCCTCGCCAAAGTTTCGGGTACTGAATGCCGTATCGCCTTCCGGTATCATCCATGCCGCCAGGTCCGGCACAAGGTTCAGGCATTTCAGGGCTACAATGCTTGCCGCCATCAGATAGCCTGCCGAGAAGAAGGAGTTCTGCAGGTAGGCGGCCATCGTCTGCTCGCTCGCCGTTATCGCCGTCAGGTTCTCCACCTGTATGCACAGCACGATGTCGAACAGTAGCAGCACGTAAAAACCAACGAAGTAGAGCATGGCTCCGTAAAAATGCACCGTCAAATAACGTGTCATCCACTTTGCCCATGCACCTTCCCATTTCGGCAATAACGAGAATGCCCATTGTATCGGTCCGAAAATCGTCAGCATACCGAGCAGGATTTGCTGGCAGTATATGGTCGCCCACCAGCCTATCCGAAAGACAATCAGCGCAATACACATCACGATTTTATCAATGCACACAGTTGCACCGCTTACCAGCGAGGTAAACCAGAGTCGGCTTGCATCCACCTCCATATTCGTCACCTCATCCACTCCGGTCTGCTCCATGGTAGATTCTATCAGATTGGGGTCACTCACCCCCGAATGGGCGACATCCGCCTGTGCCTGTAAACTCGTGTACATCGTGTCCCGTACATAAATCAATTCCTGCACCTCTTGGAATTT
>OHEL01001180.1_pt1 | contig 12124 bp, 5 predicted proteins | sample 1567251 | NCBI WGS metagenome assembly OHEL01 (sample SAMEA3879601, study PRJEB24766) | human gut metagenome | biome: human-associated habitat; feature: feces | place: USA | collected 1985/1987
CAACCATCCGGGGTCTGTTTTTGGCACTCTTGCAGTTCATCCAGCATATAATTCAATTTATCCAGCAAGGCTTTCTCGCCTGTAGAAGCATACATCATGGCACAAGCAGACATATAATGACCATAGGTACATCCACCATGCTTCTCCCATCCTCCGTAATTATCTCCTTTCCCCTGCAAACCGACACTACGGCGTACGTGTGGAATGAGCCTGTCTACATCCAGCGACAGCAGATATCCTTTATGTAAATCCATCGCTTTCTTAAAATAGCTATCGGTTAATTCGACTTCCGACAGTGCAAATGACTGCCATACCGGAACATGTACACGAGGTGCTTTGCGCACCTGCTCATATTCCGATGCAGTCAACTTGATCACTCCTAAAAACAATATACTTAAAACGAATACTAACCTATATTTTTTCATGGTAACAGATTTTATAAAAAACACAATCAATGAATCAATTCAATCTTACGGAAATCAGCAAAGGTTCCGTCTCCCCCTTTAGCACACAAGCCTATGCGGAAGCCCATTCCCCACGGAACATACGGCGAAGCATCAATTTCCGTTGCCAAAGGTATCCACCTCTGCCCTTTCCGGAACTCAAAGCAAAGCCAATACCCGTCTTTCACAGTCATCCTGACCTGTGCCGTTGCTGACACCGTTATAGCACTTTGAGCCAAGACATCAACTTTACCATCTACATTTTTCCATACTTCCACCTTATCTTTCAAAACTGATATGCCAATACCGGCTAAAGGAGCGCCAAATCCATTATGAGCTCCACCAATAATACCGATACCAGCCGCAGCCATACTTTTCCGGTTATCAACAGTAGCAGTCAACGAAAAATTCAAAGCCTTGACAGGTTGTACCAGCAGAGTACCCAATTCCCTGTTTTCCATAGATGCTCCTAGATGTAATCCGTTTTTTCCTGTCTGATAATCTATTTTCTGGGTTACCCTCCATTGCCAAATGGGAGCTAGTGTATTACCCTTAAAGGAATCCACATAATCCAAAGACAAATTAGGACGATTATAAACGGCATCGTTCCTAAAATAAGGCCAGCCATCCTCTCCCCAACACAATTCCTCCAACACGCCCTGACGTCCGACATATACCGAACCACTCCTATTATAAGCATGATACAAATAAAACTCCTTTCCATCTTTCCGAACTATAGTACCATGTCCGGGACAACGCCAATCCTGATTGTCTACCAAAATGGGATTCTTTTCATACTTCTCCCATTTGCCCAGCAAAGATTTGGAACGGGCCACTCCTGTTTTATAATTACATTTCTTGTCACAACAACTAGCTGCCGAATACAGAATATAAAAATAATCCTGCTTTTTAAAAACACATACCCCTTCTACCAACCCTTCCTCCCAAGGAGTGTCATTACAGAACAAGGAAGTCATTTCTCCTATCAGACGGGTGCGGTCCTCCGTCATCTCCTGTGCCCAAATATTTGTAGGCAAGCCCATACTGTTGCCGTCTTCTTTCCATATAAGATAAAGTTTACCCTTCTCATCTCTTGCAGCAAAAGCATCAATAGAGCCTGGTTCCTGAGCAACCAACGGTCCCAAATCTTTGAACCTCCCCATCGGGGAATCAGCTACCGCCGCCGCACACGATAATCTCTTTGTCCTCTTGTCACGGGCTGTATAATACAGATAAACCTTTCCCTGTTTCTCATCATACGATAATTCCGGGGCCCAAAAATTATTTAATGCCCAATCAGGTGCTCCATCCGGAAAAACATAATTCACCAATTCCCAGTTCACTAAATCTTTTGATTTAAAAATAGGGAACAACGGCGACCATTCATTAGAAGTCGCAGCAGCCCAATACTCTCCATTTATTTCAATGACAGTAGGATCAGGACGATCACCCGGCAATACCGGATTAATAATTTTTTCGTATCCAACGGCTTGCACATGTACACCGCAACATCCCATAATTGTCAATAGAATCACAAATAACAGTCTTTTCATAGTAATATAAAATTATTCATAAGTTACAGGAAATGCCGAGATACGCAAACGGGCAGCTCCCATCGGTATCAAGGTTATATCTTCCAATATTTCACTTTTCGGAGCCCCTTCTTCCGGCAACACACCACATAAGCCATATTGATCTATGCCCCAAGAAGGCACTCTTCTCCCTTGTGCTTTTATCACTAGAGGAACGTTATCAGCAGTAAAAGGATAATTGTCTGAAGGCCATTCTCTCTTCTCGACTTTCAAGCATTGCTCCAAAACCTTATCATCCAATTTCAAAGCATAGTTCCAAGCACTTTGAGGATAGATTTCATAAGTAGGCCAAGCATTGACATCAGCACCTTTCTGCCATTTAGAATCCCATATAGCATTTTCTGCACTACTTACCTTTCTATACTCTTCCTCTATCAATAGAGAGAAAGTCAAAGGACCGTAATTCACGCTGGCACTGTTTTGATTGGTCTGCCATCTTTGAACAGATAAAGACATGGGTAATTGCAAGATTACCACATCTCCATTACTCCAAGTTCTATCCAAACGAACATATTTACCAGACTCCATACCAGCAGCTACCGTTTCTCCGTTAACTATTAATGTCCCCCCCTTGCACCAAGCAGGTACACGAAGATATAATGGAAAATCCACTTTACCGGAAACTTGCACTGTAAACCGAATCATTTCTTCAAACGGATAGTTTGTTTCTTCTCTCAGAATAACTTCAGTACCGTTTACCCCTACTTTCGCCTGTGCACAACACGGACCGTAAATAATGGCGGCGAGCCCGTTATCCGGAGTTGCATAAACCAAATTTTCAATATAGTAAGGCCAGCCTTGCGCATGGTTATGCTGACAGCAACGACTGCTGAAAGGATTCATAGCCAAGAAAGGACCACCATTATCAATTCCGGGTTTATGGTCTTTAGAATCACTCACCACCTGATTGGGACAAGTAATATATCTTAAAGCTTTGAAATCAGGCATTACCGCCGCCGGATAAGAATTGAAAGCGACCTCCTCGCAATGCCCAGCCCAAAAAGGATCACCGGTCATACGAAGCATTATCTCATCAGACGCCATCTGTTCTACAAATCCACAAGTTTCTGTACCTTGTCGTGGATCAATATAAGCCAAACGGGCATTCTCGTCCGCTCCGAACATACCTCCCGGCACCTGTCCGAAAATACATCTCACCAGATGATGCACTCGATAAGATGCCTGCAAATCTGCCGAATCACCACTAAGCATATAGTAAGTAGCCGGTTCACGAAAGCACTGTGCAATATTCACATTATGCCAATTAGGCAAATCCGATTCATTTGTCCAGTCTGCCGTATTACGATGAAGTTTCCGAGCAAGCTCCAGCAGGAATTGTTCTCCTGTGATGTTATAAAGCCAATAAACACTATACAGATTATCCCCCCCACGGCTGTTCTCCCAATAATCTTCCAAAAATTTATCATCGGGGACAGTTAGTTGCCATTTAAAGTAATCAGTCATCAAAGTCAACACTCTCTTATCACCAGAATATTCATAATAAGATTGCAAACACCAAAGCATTACCATATTCGCCCAAAGTTCTCTCTTCCCTCCACGTTCATTCACCGGACCGAAAAAGCCATCCGGTTGCCGACTCTGAATAGCTGCTTCAATCCAGACTTTTGTTTCTGCAATCATAGCAGAATCTTTTAAGATATAAGCCAAATCACCATATCCTTTCAGCCAATAAGGGACTTCTTCCCAACCATGATCTCCACCAGACAGCAACCACGCATTATCCTTCTTATCCAACCACGCACTAATTTCACCCAGTTTCCCGGTTAATCCCTCTTTTTGCAACAACAGGTACTTTTTCAGCCAGCCTTCCGGCTCAATGGTTCCTACCGGCAATTTTATAAAATGCAATGGTTTCAAAGGCAAACGATTTCCCTGATAACTGACATTCCTATCTATCGTACCGGGACGTGAAAGCATATCTATCTTCATCTCCCTTTTCTCCTCCATACATGCCGTCAGTACAGCCACAATCAAAAAGGAACCTAATAACAATTTCCCTATATTTCTCTTTTTCTTAAACATACCGTTTTTTATTCAAATTTTACATCAGCAAAAGTACATCTGTCCCTGAGTTTCATGGAAAAGAATCTTGTCAGAAAAAGAAAGAATATAACCATTTTACCCATTCAGAAGTTTTTCAGCCCATATCATCGTATTTTCTTTACTTTTAATCCGCTAATAACACCTTGTCCTTTTTGAGGAGAAAGCAGAATCTCCAGTCCTTCATGATTCCGCACATTGACCACAAGTGTCTTTACAACAGCTGTCTGCTCGCCATAAGAATCAGCCAGATTCAATGACTCTATCAATTTTTCTCCATTGACTGACACATCAAATACACGTTGTCCCTCGGCAGAAACACCTGTACGCACAATATTTTTCCGTTCATCCTTACTGAAAGGTTCCGTGAAATAAAAGCCAATTTCATATACTCCGTCAGGAACATCCAGCCGGTAACAAGTCGTACCAATTAAAAAGGTCTGAAAAAGAGGCTCTAAAAAAGTATTTTTTATATCAGCCCCTACTCCATACCTAACTCCATCATGTGATGATCCCGGCCAGGAGTTAAAAGGTTTTCCATCCATATATCCCCAACTTCCCTTTGTATAAGGTTTATCGGGTATCCATATTTCCTGAAGCTGCGGGTCTATAAAATAACAATGCTCCTGTCCCAAATTAATACAAAGACCGTCCAAAAGCACATCACTGTCAGTAAGACGGGAAGATAACAATCTCATCTGTATCTTCAGCCTGTCTGAAAGTGCCCCACTTCGGGCATCCAGCAGATTCTCTCCGTCTATAAAAGGAACTACGAAAACAGCTTCTCCATTTACCACTTCACGCACTCCCAAAGACTTTCCATTATGAATTAACTCCACCGTTTTCTGATTAGAAAAAACACTGATCTTACGCACATTTATACTATCATCACAAATTTCTACCCTTTTCGTCCAATCGGCCCCGGCAATATGAATCATCGGAATGTCCGACCAACGAGCCTGACAGTAATAATAAATCTCTTTCTTCCGACGATCCTCTGTCAACATTCCTTTTTGATTCAGATTAGGCTTGCTATCACCACGACCGTCCACCTGAAAATCAACCAAATTCCAAATAGAATAACCTATATAATCCGGACGTTTTTCCATTTCATTGATATATCTGCGATTAAAATCCAATTGAAATTCCGGAGTAAAATCAAATGTACGCGGAGTATAAGAATGAATACGTTCATCGCTTCCTGCTCCAAATTCCGACAAAAAACGAGGCTTTGCAGTAGAATAACTACAAAATTTATCAAACATAGGTGCAATCGTAGCAGAATCTCCCTGATACCAAGATTCATATACATTCACCCCGTTAACATCCGAAATACTAAACATCTCCTTACTAGACTGTGTATAGGGTTTCTCCCAAGTAAAAGCATGAAAGGCGACACAAGAAAGACGATAAGGATCCAGCTCTTTTTTCAAAGCCTCCAATTCCCTAGCCAACGCAATAGCTTGCTTATGGTAATCCCATAATTCATTCATAGCCCCCCATAGTACCACCGATGGATGATTGTAGTTTTGAAGAATCATCTCTTTCAACATTTCTTTGCAGTTATGAGCGAATTCCGTATTTTTTCTCACTTCATTCACAACACAAATTTCAGACCATACTATCAACCCCAATTCGTCACAGGCTCGATATATTTCCGGATCTTGAGGATAATGACTGATACGCACAAAATTAGCTCCCATTTCTTTCAGCAACCGCATATCCCTACGATTCATTTCAACGGGAATAGCCGTTCCCAAACCTGCATAATCCTGATGCCGTGCAGCTCCCCTCAATTTAAGATACTTCCCGTTCAGATAAATCATAAGGTTACGCTGGCAGCAGACTTCTATACTCCAACTGATGCTGCTTCTGTTCCAACCGGAGAAATTACTTCTTGATACATTTCTCCATTCTTGGCATCGCATACCTGCACTTTTACCGTATATAAATAAGGCAATTCAGGAGACCACAAATGAGGATTCTCTATCCTTCCTACAGAAGTGGATATAGGATATTTCCTGCTTGGAATCAGTTTCAGTTTCAACTGTTTCTCTTTCACAATCCGATTCATTTCATCGCAAAGAAAAACATTGACGTGCACGTGCTTTGTATCGGTAAAGTCATTTTTAAGAAAAGCCACAATTTGCATTGACGCCTCAGATACCGACACTTCAGGGGTTTGTATCCTTACTGGAACAGCTGCATAAGGTTCTGTCACAAAATGCACTCTTTCCGTCCATTGCAAGAACACCCTGCGATAAATACCCCCAAAAATAGAAAAATCTCCGGAAACCGGCGGAAGGATTTCCCCCAAAGAAGAACTATTATCCACTTTTACCGCCAACAGATTTTCCTTTCCAACTTCACAGATACCAGTTATATCAACTCCGAAAGCGGTATATGCCCCCAAATGAGTTTGCAATAATTTCCCATTTAAATAGACGTCTGCCTTGCTGGCCACTCCATCAAAACGGAGAGTTATTTTCTTATCCCGTGCCTCTGAAGGAATGAACAACTTCTTCCTATACCAAGATATGCCGCGCCTATATCCCCGTTGCTCGTCAATCACATCTCCGGCATTCCAAGTATGAGGCAAATCTACAGTTACCCAATCAGAATCATTCCAATCCATACTGGAAAAACGTTCATCATTCTCTGCTTTATACTTCCATGAATCTGTTATAGAAATTTCAGAGGCACATATACAACATATACATCCCCAGAAAAACAACAACCAACCGGCAAACCTTTTCATACCATCACTTCAAATAAATATTAAAAGAAAAAGACTGTCCGGAACCGCACATGACAAAAAGTGCCAAACAGGTTTTCGGACAGTCTGTTCATTACCAATCCACTAATATCCCGGATTCTGCTTTAACTTACCATTCTTATCCAATTCAGCTCTTGGAATAGGATACAAGTTCTTATTTATATCATTTGTAGCAGAATGAGAAAGCCATGATTTAGTTGTCCATACTCCAAAACGAATCAAGTCCTGCCTTCTTCTTCCTTCTTGGTTAAACTCCCAACCCAATTCATCCAAAAAGCGACCATATTTTATATCTGCTCCACCTTCATGAGTTGTTCTAGGACTTTTAATCTTGTCCAAATAGGTTGTTTCGCGCAATCCATAATCATAGGTACTCCCTCCCATCAGTTCCGCACCAGTGACTACCGCTTTTTCCGGAGCAGACTTGAATGCGCGTTGTCTGATTTCTGTTACAATTTGTGCCGCTTCGTCCGCTTTTCCAGTCCTTAACAAACATTCAGCTTTCATCATCAATATGTCTGTATAGCGGAAGGGGAAAACATCGTTACTCATAGCACCAGGAGACATACCGGCAACATACTCATACTTTGCCAAATGATATCCATGTAATTCCTCAGCCCAATCAACCCCCGGAACCACATTTACAATATTCATAGGAATCCCCTGACTGTTGCCTATCTCGCACAACACATTGGAACCATCGGGATACACTTGCTGTCCCATCAAATAATTCTCGGTCAGACGACTGTCATCCGGATCAAATGTATTTATAAATTGCGGAACAGCAACCGAACCTCCCCAACCACCAAAACTCTTAGTGGAATATACCTGAGAGAACTGACCGTTTAGAGCGTAATTGAATATATTCAATCCACCGGCGTAACTTTGATCAAAAGGAACTGCAAAAACAGCTTCTGTGCAATCCTCATTATCAGCCTTGAATACATCTTTCTGATTTCCCGCCAACGAGAATTTACCAGATTTTATGATCTCCTCACAGGCATCCAGACACTTTTGCCATTGTGGGGTTCCCGTATACACCTCCGCATTGATATACATCTTGGCCAATAAAGCATAAGCAGCCCATTTGGTAAAACGTCCGTAAGTCGATTCATCAACATTCTCCGGTAATAAAGGAAGGGCGGCTGTCACTTCGGCAATGATAGAATCATTCAAGGCTTTACGACTGATTTGTTCGGGAAGAAAACCTTGAGGGACATCAAAACGGGTCAGATAGGGTACATTGCCGTAATAATCACAAAGCATATAATAATAAGAAGCCCTTACCGCTTTTAACTCCGCCAAATAATTATCCTTACCTTCCGTCACAGGCAACAAGCCGGATTCAATCTGGTAAATTACCTGATTGGCATTGTTTATACCAGTATACAGGTCACCCCACCGATTAACAGCCTCACCTGTCTCCGAAGTCCAGGTATGTAAATGCATGTTAATGGTAGTCCCATTCCATCCCCAAGGATGTACCGGTATCATGGTCTCATCTGTAGAAATGGTCTGCGTTTCATTTATTGCACCGATAACAACAGAACGCCATGGAGTATAAGCATTACCTAATATGGCAACCATGTCCTTTTCCGTATAATGATATTTATCGGATACGATCGTAGTATATACGCTATCGTCCAGTTCCATACAACTATTCAATGATGCTCCTATCAGACAACAAAGTGCAGGACACATCAATGCTATTCTTATTCTTCTTTTCATGTTCTTCAATCTAATAATTTAAAAATTCAAGTTAACGCCAAAGGTATATGAACGGGTAGTGGGATACTTGTTTCTGTCATCTGTTCCCGGAGTTAAAAGCGAACCGCCTACCTCCGGATCAAGTCCTTTGTATCCGGTAATGGTCAAAGCGTTTTGAACAGAGAAATACAGACGCATTCCCTTAATCCCTTTAATAAAGTCTTTCTTGAAATTATACCCCAATACAATATTATCAATTTTCCAATAATCGCCATCCTCTACATAGTAACTATTAAATTGCTTGGAGTCCGTCAGCACCGCTTTACCAAATACTTTTTCATACCCGGCTTTCAAATTATTCATTGCCTGGTCTCTATAATTCTCATAATGCAGACGAGTAAAGTTGATATTCTGGAATCCGAAGGCCCCTCTCATGGTAACACTCAAATCAAAATTCTTATAACGGAAATCATTGTTCCATCCCAAATAATGCTTTGGCAAACCATTACCAATCACTTTTCTATCCTCTATCTTCACATCTTTAGACTCTACAGCATTACCATTCTGATCTTCATAAATCCATTTACCGTCTTCTGTAATATCCAATACTTTCCAACCCCAAATCTGCCCTATAGGTTCCCCTACTTTTACACGATGGGTAGGGACTCCCGACATAGGCGCTTGTGCGTCACCCACATAAAAATAATCGTTTGCCAACTGGTATTTACTATTATTCAATTTGTCAAGCTTATTCTTATTAGTAGAATAAGTCAGTGTGGTATTCCAACCAAAATCTTTTTTATTAAAGACAACCCCGTTCAGCAATATCTCCAGTCCTTTATTACTGATAGTACCCACATTTGCCAGTGTAGTGCCATATACATTGGGCAGAACAGGAACAGGATAATTATATAACAAGTCTACAGTTTTTCTGTAATAAGCATCAACACTACCACTGATACGATCTTTCAGAATAGAGAAATCAAGCCCCACATTAAATTCCTTCTTCTTTTCCCATGTGAATTCCGGATTCGGATTACTCTGCGGAGTCAATTTATTCACCCATTGACCATTATAATAAAAAGTATCATTATTTGAAGTATATCCCAAACGATAGGTTGCCAAATAAGGATTGGAAGGAGCAATACCTGTCACACCATAACCGGCACGAAGTTTCAAGCTATTAATCCACTTGATATTTTTCATAAAATTCTCTTCATTAATCCGCCATGCCAGACTTACAGCCGGAAATGTGCCCCAAACCTGATCGGAACCCACAAATTTGGAGTCTGCCTCATGCCTTACACTAATGGTAGCCAAATACTTGCCTGCCAATATGTAATTGATACGTCCGAAAAAACTGATAAGATTACCTGACGTTTTATTACTGTTAATAGGAATAGCAGCACCGGCAATATCGCTGTCGCCACGTCCTAAAGCGATATTATCCCAGCCAAACTGGTCTGTAGGAAAATTCCAGTTCCGCATCCAATAATCCTCCCATATATTCTTCTGATAGCCATAACCTCCCAATACAGAAATATTATGAATGCCAAAAACTTCACTATACTGAGCGGTAAATTCAAACAACTGGTCTGTAGTCTCACAAGTACCTCTGGAGGCAAAACCGTCACGGGAATGAGCCACTGTGGTATTGAAATTATCAAAAGTCTCACGATAACCTCTTGTTTCGTAATATCTATCCCAAGATAACAACGCATTGAATTTCAATGATTCGATGGGTTGGAAAGTAACATTACCATTCAATCTGGTACGCTGTCTGTGATGCCTGCCATTAGCAGTCTCGATAGTACTCAGCGGATTGGCGATAGCCACCAGAGCCGAAGGCTGTGCCCAAGGACCATCATACTCCGGCATTGATGACAGGATATCCTTATTTACATCCTGCTTATAAATAGGCAAGGTAGGATTAGTAACCAATGCCGCACTATATACCCCTCTATTGAAAGAGGAACCATCTCCGGTCGTTGTATAGTTCTGCGTATTAGAATTAACGCTGACGTTCAAACGCAATTTATCATTCAACATTGAATGATTCACCGCCAGTCGTACAATCAACGCCTCATTATCTGACTTTTTGAAAATTCCCTGGTTCTTTTTATAATTGACATTCAACAAATAATTAGTCTTCTCGGAACCACCCTTTACACTCAGATTATGCCCATGATTGATCGGAGTACGAGTTATGGCTTCCAGCCAATCTGTATTACCTCCAAAATCAGTAGCAGAAATTGTTCCATCTTGAATTAAAGAACGAAATTCATCTCCAGTCAACACTCTTTCCGTTTTCACAAACTCTTCTGTACCGACATACCCATTATAGTCTATGGAAAAATCAGAATTAGCCTTACGAGTAGTAACCAAAATCACTCCATTGGTAGCTCGTGTACCATAAATAGCCGCAGACGAACCATCCTTCAACACATCGATTTGAGCAATATCCTCAGGAGCCACCGTTCTTAAATCTCCCGGAATACCGTCAATCAACACTAACGGCGAATTGTTACCCTGCAAGGAGTTAGTACCACGAAGTAAGATAGACGAATTCTCGGTAGGGTCACCTGTAGAATTCACAATGCTAAGACCAGCAATTTTTCCTTTCAATAATTGCCCCGCATCCCTCACATTTCCACGGACAAAATCCGAAGACTTGACACTTGAGATGGCAGCCGTCAACTCACTTTTCTTTTGCGAACCGTAACCCACCACTACAACTTCCTCCAGCGCCAGAGAAGAAGGTTTCAACTGTACCTTGACAAAGGTCTGGCTACCCACATTTATCTCTTGGGCATCATAACCTATATAAGAAACAATCAAAACGGTGTTCTTATCACTTGCCTCCACACTAAAATTACCATCTATATCGGTAATGGTTCCCTGAGAAGTACCTTTAAGAATAACCGATGCACCGATCAGTGCATCCTTATGTTCATCATATACCGTTCCCTTTATTATTCTGCTCTGAGCAAACAAGCATTGGGAAACGAGTAAAAACAAGCCCAACATCAACATCGTTGTTTGTCGATGTCCAAATTCAGACGGATGTGCACCTTTACTAAACATGTTTTTCATATTTGATCTTTAATTTAATTACAGCCCAAAAGTAGACTTATTAGATAAAAAGCCACAAGAATATCCATCCAAATAATATGAATTTTCTGCCAAAACAATATTTCCACCCACCTTTTACAACACCTTACCTCCTCCACCTTACGAAAAGAGAGCAATATTCTGCCAAAACAGGACAATATTTTGCCTTCCCCTTGTGTTTTTCAGCCAAATATCTACTTTTGCACATAGTAAACCACTTGATAAAACAAACTATGTACAAGCACTTATTCCTTCTCATATCAATCCTTTTCAGCCTGTCATCCCCCTGTGTTCATGCTGAAAGATATTATTTCCAACATTTGGGTCTGAAAAACAAACTGTCTCAAAGTTCCGTTCTTTGTATCACCCAAGACAGAAACGGATTCATGTGGTTCGGCACCAAGAACGGCCTCAACCGCTATGACGGGAGCAAA
>OHEL01001187.1_pt1 | contig 12049 bp, 15 predicted proteins | sample 1567251 | NCBI WGS metagenome assembly OHEL01 (sample SAMEA3879601, study PRJEB24766) | human gut metagenome | biome: human-associated habitat; feature: feces | place: USA | collected 1985/1987
ACTTTTTTTATGCAAAAAAAGGAGGCTGAATCCTCTCCTCACCAAAGGGTTCGGATTTTGCTTCGCAAAACAAGGAGGATTATAAAATGGCAGAAAGTAACAAGATGAAGGAGATGCCAGTAAATAAGCTCATGGTTCAGATGGGAATACCGATGATCTTATCTATGGCATTGCAGGCGGTTTACAACATTGTAGACAGTGCCTTTGTTGGAAACATGAGATCAGGAAGTGAGGCGGCACTTAATGCACTTACACTGGTGTTTCCGGTTCAGATGCTCATGGTAGCAGTTGGAATCGGAACAGGTGTGGGAACAAATGCATTTCTTGCAAGAACACTTGGACAGGGAAATGGTAAAAAAGCAGCAAAAGTTGCGGGAAACAGTTTGTTTCTTGGGGTGATTATTTATGCGGTGTGTCTGTTGTTTGGATTTTTTGGAGTAAGAGCATATATTTCATCACAGACAATTGACCCTGAAGTTATTTCAATGGGAACAGATTACTTAAGAATATGCTGCGTAATTTCATTTGGAATTATTTTCTTTTCATTATTTGAAAAACTCTTACAGGCAACAGGACGTTCACTATATTCTACAATCGGTCAGGTTGTGGGTGCAGTAGTGAATATTATTCTTGATCCGATTATGATTTATGGTATTGGACCGGTTCCTGAAATGGGAGTGAAGGGAGCTGCATATGCAACTGTTATTGGACAGGTTGCGTCTGCAATATTATTGTTTGTATTTCATATGAAACTGAATAGGGAAATTGAACATGATGTAAAGTATATGAAGCCGGATAGCGGAATAATCAAGGAAATATATGCAATTGGACTTCCTGCAATTATTGCACAGGCACTTATGTCTATCATGGTATATGTGATGAATCTGATTTTGAAATTCAGTCCTTCCGCACAGACTGCATATGGATTGTTCTATAAAGTACAGCAGTTTGTATTATTCCTTGCCTTTGGGCTTAGAGATGCAATCACTCCGATTATTGCATTTGCTTATGGAATGAGAAGTAAAAAGAGAATTCAGGATGGGATCAGGTATGGACTGATCTATACCATTGTATTAATGATTCCAGGAATTGCAATTACTGAAATTCTTCCTGGAGCTTTTGCAACTTTGTTCAATGCAGGACAGTCAAGGGAATATTTTATCGAAGCAATGAGGATAATCTCAATAAGCTTTCTGTTTGCCGGGATAAATGTTGCTTATCAGGGAATTTATCAGGCACTGGATGGCGGCATTGAATCATTGGTAATCTCTCTTCTGAGACAACTTATTATTATTCTGCCACTGGCTGGAATTTTTTCTGTGTTTGTCAGAAATGGTCAGATGGGAGTTTCCCTGATCTGGTGGGCATTCCCAATAACTGAGGTTATTTCATGTCTGGCAGGATATGTATTTTTAAAGAGAATCAGAAAGAATAAAATAGATGTTTTAAATTAAGGAGGAACCGTAAATGGCAAAAAGAATTATTACAATCAGCAGAGAGTATGGAAGCGGTGGACGTTTCATCGGTGAAGAAGTGGCAAGGAAACTTGGCATTGCATATTATGACAAGGATATCATTGGACAGATTGCAGAACAGTCAGGATTGTCACCAGAGTACATTAAAGAAAATGCAGAGTTATCTCCAAAGAAAGGTTTATTTGCATATGCCTTTGCCGGACGTGACATTACAGGAAAGTCCATAGAAGATATCGTATATGAAGCACAAAGAAAAGTTATTTTGGAGTTGGCTGGAAAGGAGCCTTGTGTAATCGTTGGAAGAAATGCTGATTACATTCTGAAAGACAGGGATGATGTGTTAAATGTGTTTATTCATGGGGATATGCCGGAAAAAACACAGCGTATCATGGGCTTATATAATGTTGAAGAGAAGGAAGCCGTCAAAATGATGGCAGACACAGATAAAAGACGTATGACAAATTATAGCTTTTACACGGAGCAGAAATGGGGAAAAGCCAGTAATTATACGTTGTGCCTGAACAGTTCACAGCTTGGATATGACAGGTGTGAGAAGATAATTATGGAATGTGGTAAATAACTGGAAGTGATAATTTTATGATGTGATATATCTGTAAAAACAGGAGGACAATAGGGAATGCCGGAATTCACTGTGAGTATAAAGGAAAAGATTCCAATGGATTTACTTATCACAAGTATATCTATATGTAAAGGTTGTCTTAAAACAAGGAGAAATTTTCCTATTGCATTTTATCAGTGCTTTAAAAGAATATCCGGGAGATGCCTGGATTAAGAAGTATATTTTTCCAGGCAGTGTTGTACCTGGCTTACGTGAAATTATGTATATTGCAGGAGATAAGAGATTTTACACGGTTGGATCAGAAAGTCTGCGCAGACATTATAATCATACGTTGTTGTATTGGAATAAAAATTTTCAAGATCATCGTCAGGAAGTAGTAGAGATGTTTGACGAACGATTTGCACGTATGTGAGAATTATACCTGTGTGCGTGTGCTGCTACTTTTATGAATGGAATTATTGATCTGCATCAGATTATTTTTACAAATGACATAAATAATGAAATTCCAATGACAAAATGGTATTAAAAAAATATAGATAATCCTGGATTGTATGTGATTTTATCATGAATAATCCAGGATTAATTATTGTAGATAGAAAATATAATAGATATTGACAAAAGAAAGATAACAATTATAATAAGTAGCGTACTACTTATACGGAGGGGCTTATGGAAACGAACATTGCTCCGGGGCTTCGATTTTCTATATTAGACAGAGAATTTAAGAAGAAACTGGAAGAACGCGCAAATCGGATGGGATTAACGGCTGTACAGTTGAGAGTACTGGGTGAATTAAGTCGCGCAGAGTCAATGGGAGCCTGTGAAATTAATCAGAAAGATTTGGAAAAAGCACTTGCTGTGACGCATCCGACAATGACTGAAATTATTAAAAGACTGGAAAAGAAAAAAGCTGTTATCTGCACGCAGAGTAAGATTGATGCACGCTACAAAAAGATTAACTGCGCAGATGAGTATAAGAATATTCACATAGAACTTAAGAAAATGGACTGGGAGATTTTTAACAAAATCTGCGCAGGGATTCCGGAAGAAGATATACAAACATTTTTGAAAGCATCAGAAAAAATGCTTGAAAATATTGAAAAATAGTGTACTCACATGTGTGGGTACACTTTAAAAATAGATAAATAGGTAGCACACTACCTAACTGAGGATATGATGAACGAAAATAAAATGGAAACAATGCCGGTTAATAAACTGTTGATTACAATGGCGGCACCAATGGTTTTATCAATGCTGATAGGTGCTTTGTATAATGTGGTAGATAGTCTTTTTGTAAGCCACTATGGAGAGAATGCTCTATCAGCGGTATCTTTAGCTTTTCCGATACAGAATATTATTATTGCAACAGGAACCGGAATCGGTGGCGGAATTAATGCATTGCTATCCCGTTTTTTAGGCGAAAAGAAACAGAAGAAAGTAAATCAGACAGCTTTGCATGGCATTATTCTAGGCATTGGGTTTTATATACTGGTATTATTATTTGGCATTTTCTGTGTAAAAGGTTTCTATATGGTTCAAACCAATGATACTGAAATTATTTCCATGGGAGTAGATTATCTTACAGTTATCTGTGTTTTTGGATATTTTGGATTACCGGAAATGGGAACAAAAGGTGCACCAATAGCTACCGTAGTAGGACAGATTATAGCAATGTTATTAGGATTATATTTTAATCTGACAAAGAATACAGATGTACAGTTTAATTTCAAATCAATCGAATTAGAGAGCTATTATTTTAAGGGAATTTGTACTGTTGGAATTCCAACAATTATTATGCAGTCAATGTCCAGCATCATGTGTTTTGGAATCAATAAACTTCTTCTGAATTTTTCAACAACTTCAACAGCAGTATTTGGTGCATATTTCAAATTACAGACGTTTGTATATATGGCGACTTTTGGATTAAACAATGTCTTGATTCCAATTGTAGCATTTAATCTTGGAGCTAAACATGCAGACCGGATTAAGAAGGTTATCCGTCTTAGTGGGGCGTATTCAGCTTTGATTGGTCTGGTAGGGCTGATTATTATGGAAATGCTGCCAGTACAGTTAATATCAGCATTTGTACCATCAGAGGAAATGTTTTCACTTGGTGTGACGGCATTACGCATACTTGGGTTTAGTTTTGTCTTTGGAGGAGTATCTGTTATGACATGCTATGCATTACAGGGATTTTCGAGAGGAATATCCAGCTTGATAATTTCTGCATTAAGACAGGTTATTATTTTACTTCCTCTTGCATCAATTCTGGGTAAAGCGATTGGAATTAATGGAATATGGTGGAGCTTCCTAATCAGTGAAACAGTAACAGTAATTCGTAATGTCCGACACCGCTTCCAGTCATCCAATCCGCAAAAATAGAAAAAAGTGGAAAAAACTTCTTGCAATTTATTATCTTTATTGCTATACTCAGTTAAAACATAATATTCCTATATGACAAGTAGGAAATGAAAGGAGCGATACCGTGAAATTTAATACATCTTTGCTGCACGGTGCTTTTCGGGGGGAACCGCAGACAGGAGCAACATTAACACCAATTTACCAGTCGAGTGCATTTGAACAGGAATCGGCGGAACGTCTGGAAAAGATATTTCATAATCAGGCTCCGGGATTTTCCTATACGAGGATCAATAATCCGACGGTGGAAGCATTTGAGAAAAGGATGACCGTGTTAGAGGGCGGTAAATCGAGCGTTGCATGCGCATCCGGAATGGCAGCGATGTTTAATGCATTTGCAAACATCTTACAGGCGGGAGATGAGATCGTATCGAGTGCGAGCCTCTATGGTGGAAGCATTGATCTCTTCCGGGATCTTGAAGCATTCGGAATCACGACTCATTATGTCGAAAACAACGATCTCGATGCATTCTGCAAAGCGACCAACGCACACACAAGACTCTATTTTGCAGAGACACTTGGAAATCCGAGACTGGATGTGACAGATATCAAAGCACTGGCAAAGCTGGCACATGAGAATGGCGTACCGCTCATTATCGACAACACAGCAGCCACCGCATATCTGGTAAAACCGCTTTCACTGGGCGCAGACATTGTAGTCAATTCCACTTCGAAATACATCAATGGAAACAGCAACTCGATCAGCGGAGTTATCACAGACGGCGGAACATTTAAGTGGGATACCGAAAAATATCCGGGTATGCGTGATTTTGTAAAATTCGGACCGTTTGCCTACACTGCAAAATTGAGAAACGGACTGTTCCGCAACACTGGAGCCTGTCTCTCGCCGCAAAATGCATTTTTAAACAGCATTGGGCTTGAAACGTTAGGACTCCGCATGGAGCGTATCTGCGACAATGCAATGCAGCTTGCGGCTTATATTGAAGAAAACTATAAAGACATTACGGTAAATTATGCAGGGTTAGAGACGAGCAACTGGCATGAGATTGCAAAGAGCCAGTTTGACGGTCATTACGGCGGCATCTTTACCTTAAGGCTTGGCAGTAAGGAGCGGGCATTTGCATTTATCAATGCATTAAAATATCCGCTTAAGGTATCTAATATCGGCGATACCAAAACACTTGTCATCCATCCGGAATCGACCATCAGTGTACACAGCACGGAGGAAGAAAAGAAAGCGGGCGGTGTATTTGATGATCTGGTGCGCATCAGCGTCGGAATCGAGGATATTGATGATCTGATCTGGGATTTTAAGCAGGCGATCGAGAGCCTTTCTTAAAAAACGAAAAAATATACCAAAGTGTTACAGTAATACTTTAAAACGGGCACTTTAAAGTGTTACAATAGAAAAGCACAGTAGAATACCAGGATATTGAAAAATCAGAAAAGATAAGGAGTGTAAAGATGGCGGGAGTTGATTATGCAGCATTAAAAAAAGGCGGATTCATGAGGCAGAAACAGAAAGGATTTTTCTCACTCAGAATCCAGGTGGTCGGAGGTAATCTGACTGCAGAAAATATTAAGACCGTGGCAGAAGTTGCGGAAAAGTACGGCAAAGGCTATGTACATATGACATCCAGACAGGGAATCGAGATACCGTTTGTCAACTTTGAGGATATCGAGGAAGTAAAAGCAGAGCTTGCAAAAGGCGGCGTGAAACCGGGTGTCTGCGGACCGAGAGTCCGTACCGTTACAGCTTGTCAGGGTTCGGAGATCTGTCCAAGCGGATGTATTGATACCTATTCACTGGCACAGGAGTTAGATGAACATTATTTTGGACGTGAACTTCCTCACAAGTTCAAGTTTGGTGTGACCGGATGCCAGAATAACTGCTTAAAGGCAGAGGAAAATGATATCGGAATCAAAGGCGGCATGGAAGTTTCCTGGGTTGAGGATAAATGTATCGGCTGCGGTGTCTGCGAAAAGGCGTGCCGTCAGGGTGCAATCAAATGTGAAGGAAACAAAGTGACGATCAACCGCGATCAGTGTAACTACTGCGGCCGCTGCGTGAAGTCCTGTCCGACGGATGCGTGGGAAGGAAACAGCGGATATCTGGTTTCCTTCGGTGGATTGTTCGGAAATCAGATCTACAAAGGGGAGCAGCTTCTCCCAATCGTACATGACAAAGAGACACTGTTCCGTGTCACCGATGCAGCGATCGACTTTTTCAGAGATCATGCAAACCCGGGCGAGCGTTTCCGCCTGACGTTACAGCGCGTCGGCGAGGTAGAGTTCCGTAAGAAGATCAAAGAAGCCTACGAGGGAAAGTAAGGATTTCGGGCAGAAAAAACATGCATGCAGGAAAAAATTGTATATAAAAACAAATAGATATGTCACAAAAAAATATGCATGCAAGAACAAATAAGCATGTAAACAAATAGATGCAGCAAAAGCATGCATACAGAAAACAATCTGGAGCAATCAAAAATGCAGCATATATAATAAGAAGAAACAGGAGGGAAGAAATGGAAATCGCAGGAATTGCAATCGACGAAACAGTAGATATTACCGATAAAGTATGCCCGCTCACTTTCGTAAAAACAAAGGTAGCGCTGGAGGAATTAGATGATGGCGAAGTCATTGCCATCCGCATGAACGATGGTGAGCCGGTACAGAACGTACCGCGCAGTGTCAAGGAAGAGGGACATCAGATCTTAAAACTGGTGGACAATGAAGATGGAACTTATAACCTGATCGTCCGCAAGGTAGAGGGATAGGAGGAATCATGGCACAGCGAATCAATAAAGACAATTTTGAAGAAAAAGTCCTGAAAAGTCCGCTGCCGGTTCTGGTAGATTTTTATTCGGACAGTTGTATTCCGTGCAAGCAGTTATCACCGGTGCTTGGGGATATCGAGGACGAACGCGAAGACACACTTTCTGTATATAAAGTAAATGTCAACTATGACATGGAGCTTGCTGAAAAATATGACGTCATGGGTGTACCGGCACTGCGGTTGTTTGTACAGGGCGAGGTCAAAGCAGAGAGAGCCGGTGCAGCAGGAAAAGCTGATATTGAGGCGTGGATCGATGAAAATTTAAAATAGCGGGCAGACAAAAAAAGGTTCCGCGGAAAAGAGGAGAAACATGCAGATCACAGTAGCAGGAAACAAAAAAGAAGTAAAAGATGACTTAAAGTTAACAGAACTGTTCGAGTTAGAGCAGGTGGAAACCCCGGAGTATGTGACCGTTTCCATCAATGAGGAATTCGTTCCATCTGAGCAGGTGGAATCAACGGTATTAAAAGATGGCGACAACGTAGAATTTTTATATTTCATGGGAGGAGGCAGCTATGGCGTTAACAGATGAGCAGATTGAGCGTTATTCAAGACATATCATATTAAAAGAAGTCGGCGCAAAGGGACAGAAAAAACTTTTAAATGCAAAAGTGCTGATCATCGGAGCCGGCGGACTTGGCGCACCTGCAGCAATGTATCTTGGTGCAGCAGGCGTGGGAACCATCGGTATCGTGGATGCGGATGAAGTGGATGCTAAAATTGACATCTTCTCAGTTCCTCCTAAATTTAATAGACATTACAATATATAATACACAAAATGGGCTTTTTAGACAAGCACTTTACCAAATTTTATGATTAATTTATTTTTAGCCGTTCTGTTTTTCTTTCTCGCGGTTGATCTGTCCCATACCGTACAGCTTTTCTTCCTTATAAGAATGGAATCTGCCCTCGTCGATAGCATCGCGGATCTCTTCCATCATCGTATTATAGAAATACAGATTATGGAGCACGCAGAGTCTCATGCCAAGCATTTCTTTTGCTTTTAACAGGTGGCGCACATATGCCCTGCTGTAACGGCGGCAGGTCGGACAGCCGCAGCCTTCCTCGATCGGGCGCATGTCTTTTTCATATTTCTGATTAAAAAGATTGATCTTTCCCTGATTGGTGTATACATGTCCATGACGACCATTCCGTGACGGATAAACACAGTCAAAGAAATCAATACCGCGGTCAACGCCTTCTAAAATATTTGCCGGAGTTCCCACTCCCATCAGATAAGTTGGTTTCTTTCTCGGCAGATAAGGAACTGTCTCATCCAAAATATAGTACATTTCCTCATGTGTTTCCCCGACTGCGAGACCTCCGACTGCATAGCCGTCGAGATCGAGCTCCGAGATTCTCTTGGCATGATCGATACGGATATCCGCATAAATCGCACCCTGGTTAATACCGAAGAGCATCTGGTTTTTATTTACGGTATCCTCTAACGAATTGAGGCGGTTCATTTCTTTTTTACAACGCTCCAGCCATCGTGTCGTTCTCGCTACGGATGCCTCCACATAAGGGCGTTCCGCAAGAGCCGGCGCACACTCGTCAAAACCCATGGCGATCGTTGAGCCGAGATTTGACTGGATCTGCATACTCTCTTCCGGTCCCATGAAAATTTTGGCTCCGTCAATATGAGAATGGAAATAAACGCCTTCCTCTTTGATTTTTCTTAAACCGGCAAGGGAAAACACCTGAAATCCACCGGAATCTGTAAGGATCGGGCGGTTCCATGACATGAATTTATGTAATCCGCCCATCTCCTTGATGAGTTTATCTCCTGTTCTCACATGCAGATGGTAAGTGTTCGATAATTCCACCTGACATTTGATCTGTTCTAAATCCTCAGTGGAGACAGCTCCCTTGATTGCTGCCACTGTGCCAACATTCATAAACACAGGGGTCTGGATGTCTCCGTGCACCGTGTGAAATACTCCACGTTTGGCTCTTCCCTCTTCTTTTAATAACTCGTACAATTTTTGTACTCCTTTCCTGTTTCCATTATATTTAGGCGTTTGCGAAACTCATCCTACTCTTCTTTCAATTGTTCAAGATCAACGAAAACACGCTTCCGCTACGTGTCACTCGCAATGGTACTAAAATTCTTTTTTTCATTGTATATGATCACTCTTGTGTCAACATTGTAAACAGTTCGAAATAATTTTCAAATGTTTTTTTGCAGCATAGCGGATCGTCTATTATGATCCCGTCAGTCCGTAAACCAAGCAGCGAAAATGCCATTGCCATGCGGTGGTCTTCATATGTTTTTATCACAGCTGCATGCGGCACTCCCGGATAAATGGTCAAAGCGTCTTCTTCTTCCTCGCACCGGATACCGGCACGCCGCAGTTCTGTCACGATCGCATGGATCCTGTCAGACTCCTGAAGTCTGATGTGGCCAATGTGCGAAATATGCACCGGTGCATCTGCGTATGGCGCCATCGCCGCAAGCGTCATCGTCTGGTCAGAAAAATCGTTCATATCTATATCGATTCCATGAATATTTCCATGTTCCGGGCCTTCCACACAGATCCCTTTTGCGGTATCTGTCACTTTACAGCCGAGCTGCTCCAACACCTTTAAGAATTTTTTATCTCCCTGCGTGTTGTCCATATGCACATTTTCGACTATGGCTTTTCCTCCGGTGATCGCTGCCGCACCATAAAAATAACATGCCGCCGACATATCCGGTTCTACGACATAAGTAGTTTTATGATAAGCTGCCCCCGGCATCACCTCATAATTCTTTCCATCAAACTGCGTCTGCACACCCCAGTTTTCCATCATATTGCGTGTGATCCGGATATAAGAACCATCCGTCTTCTCACTTGTGATCTGAATATGCAGTCCCTGCGGAAGCATCGGCGAAATCAAAAGCATGGCACTCAAAAACTGGGTACTCCTGCTGATGTCAAGCCGGACTGTAAGCTTCTGGTCTTTTCTCTGCCCATTAATTTTCACAGGAAGAAAACCCTCCTGTTCCAGATATATAATCTCTGCCCCCGTATGCTCCAATAAGACAAACAGATCTTTCATCGGTCTTTTTTTCATCTGCCCGGATGCCTGGATCACATAACTGCCATCTGACATTCCAAGCATTGCTGTCAGAAATCTGGCGGCTGTTCCTGCACTTCCAACATCAATCTCTGCTTCTTTTTTCGGAATTGTTCCGCCTTCTCCTTTTACCGTCACACGCCTTTTTTCCTCTTCCACGAGAACATCAAAGCCCAACGCAGTCAGTGAGCTGATAAAATGTCTGGAATCATCTGAAAAAAGCACGCCGTCTAATGTCACTGTCCCATCCGAGAGTGCTGCCATTAAAAGCGCCCGGTTTGTCATGCTCTTAGACCCCGGCACTGTCACGCACCAGTCGATCGGTTTTTCTATTTTTCTCACAGGGTATTGTTCCATTCTTGGAACCTCCTCACAAATTTTTTTACAACTTTTTATATTTTACCATATTCTTATTGTCGCGCAAAGCGAAATCTTTTATAATCATTTTATATTTGGTGATAAAGGAGTACATACCTATGGCAGGATCAACATTTGGAAATATATTTAAAATAACAACCTGGGGGGAATCCCACGGAAAAGGAGTCGGTGTCGTTGTAGATGGATGTCCGGCAGGACTTTCTCTCTGTGAGGAAGATATCCAGAAATTTTTAAATCGCAGAAAACCGGGACAGTCCAAATTCACTACCCCGCGTAAGGAGGATGACTCCGTTGAGATTTTATCCGGTGTATTTGAGGGAAAAACAACCGGAACTCCAATCTCACTTGTTGTATATAATAAAAACCAGCAGTCCAAGGATTACAGTGAAATTGCATCCTATTATCGTCCGGGACATGCTGATTACACCTTTGATATGAAATATGGTTTCAGAGATTACCGCGGTGGTGGCCGTTCCTCCGGCCGTGAAACAATCGGACGTGTGGCAGCCGGAGCGATCGCAGTCAAAATTTTGGATCAGCTTGGCATCAGACTTATAACCTATTCTAAATCCATTGGTCCAATCGCATGCGATCCGCGTCATTTCGATGCCGAAGAGATTCTGAAAAATCCGGTGTACATGCCGGATGCCGATGCCGCAGAAAATGCAATGGCTTATCTGGAAGCCTGCATCGCTGAACAAAATTCTTCCGGCGGTGTCGTGGAGTGTATCATTTCCGGTGTTCCGGCAGGTATCGGCGATCCGGTCTTTGAAAAGCTGAACGCAAACCTCGCCAAAGCCGTCATGTCCATCGGTGCTGTAAAAGGTTTCGAGATTGGAGATGGTTTTGACGTTGCCAAAGCAACCGGCAAGAACAACAACGATGCTTTCCGCATCGGAGCGGATGGTTCTGTTTCCAAAGAAACAAATCACGCCGGTGGTATCTTGGGCGGCATGAGTGATGGTTCCGATATCATTCTCCGCGCCACGATCAAACCGACGCCTTCCATTTCTGCCACCCAGCACACGGTCAATAAATCCGGCGAAGAGATTGACATCAATATCAAAGGCCGCCACGATCCGATCATCGTACCGCGTGCCATTGTTGTCGTGGAATCTATGGCAGCTATCACGATCGTAGATGCGATGTTTGCAAATATGAGTGCACGCATGGATTCGTTGGAGCGGTTTTATAGATAAACCGGAGTTTAACGGACGTAGTGTCGCAGATTCTGTGATGCTTTCTCAGGGTGTGAAGGGCAGATATAAGCGTCCTCTCACAAGACATGATTTTATAGGTTTATGAAAAGAAAAACGGTACAGACGAAATATGATGTTCCTG
>OHEL01001197.1_pt1 | contig 11975 bp, 9 predicted proteins | sample 1567251 | NCBI WGS metagenome assembly OHEL01 (sample SAMEA3879601, study PRJEB24766) | human gut metagenome | biome: human-associated habitat; feature: feces | place: USA | collected 1985/1987
AGTTCAACTCTATCCACAAAAAACATAAAAACATCTTTTCTGTACCCCACAGACACAAGCAATGCCGAAAGTCTTTGTTTTCAGGGGCTTTCGGTTTTTATTTTTGTCAAAAACGAGAAAAACGAAAAAGCCGCAGTTTTTCATTGGCTGTTTTTCCGTCTGCTAATGGAATTTATGACTGATGTCGTCCGCCTTTCAGGCGGATTTTTTTATGTTATCCGATGCGTATTTTTATGATTGAAAAATTTAAAACGCGCAAAAGTGCGCATTTACGGTTCAATAATATTGCATATTATATAACAAAACGGGCACACTATAAGCACAAACGCTGAATTTTATTGCGCGATATTGACTGTATTTGAATGTTTCTGTATAATTAAGGCACAACAGAGATATCGGAGGTGTGAATATGCTTACAACCGACAGAAGAGCGCAGATACTTGAAATTCTGCGTCAAAACGGCTCGGTTACCGTTTCAAAGCTTGCCGAAAAATTCGAAACAAGTGAATCTACGATAAGGCGTGACCTTTTGGCTCTTTCCCAGCTTGGGAAAATAAACAAGGTTCACGGCGGCGCGACTGTTCTCGGGCAGGAATTTCTCCACAACGAGGAGGATTTCAACAAAAAATCGCTGATGAACATAAACGAAAAGGAAGAAATAGCAAAATATGCCGCATCGCAGATAAATGATGATGATTTCGTTTTTATCGACGCAGGCACGACCACCTTTCTTATGACGAAATATATAACCTCTTCCAAAGCAACCTTTGTAACCAACGGAATCGCCCACGCAAAGGAGCTGACGGCCAATGGCTGCAAGGTTTTTGTTATCGGCGGTGAATTAAAAAGCACAACCGAGGCAATCATAGGCTTAGTAGCCGCTTCAAATCTTCAGAAATACAACTTTTCAAAAGCGTTCATCGGAACAAACGGAGTCAGCGAAAAGCAGGGCTTTACAACCCCGGACACCGAGGAGGCAATGCTGAAAGCCGTTGCCATAGAGCGAAGCTTTGTAACCTATGTGCTTTGCGACCACACAAAGTTCGGAAAAGTTTCGGCGGTATCATTTTCACCGGTTGCGGCGGCGTGTATAGTCTGCGACAAATGCGATGACGAACAGCTTAAATCAAAAACGGTAGTGAAGGAGGTAACTGCTTAATGGTTTACACCGTTACTCTGAATCCGGCTCTCGACTATGTGATGAAGCTCAAAGCTCTCAGAACCGACGACATAAACCGTACGGACGGCGAAGAAATCTATTACGGCGGAAAAGGCATCAACGTGTCGGTCATACTCACACAGCTCGGAATTCCCAACACGGCACTCGGCTTTCTCGGAGGCTTTACCGGAAAAAAGCTTGAAGAAATGCTCAAAAACGACAATGTGAGCTGCGACTTTAATTATCTTAAAAACGGCGATACGAGAATAAACGTCAAAATCAAGGCCGACAAGGAAATTGATTTGAACGCCTGCGGCCCCGAAATCACAAAAGAGGATATGCAGAGCTTTTTAAGAAAGCTTGACGGCATAAAGAGCGGAGATTATCTTATCCTCGCAGGCTCTATCCCGAATACCCTCCCCGATGACATTTACGAGCAAATACTTGAGAGAGTCGGCGACAGAAATATAAACTGCGTGGTTGACGCAACGGGCGATTTGCTCAAAAACGTGCTCAAATATAAACCGTTTTTAATAAAGCCGAATCATCACGAGCTCGGCGACCTGTTCTCGGTCCAGATTAAAAGCGACGATGACATTGTGAAATATTCGAAAAAGCTTCAGGAAATGGGTGCTAAAAACGTGCTTGTTTCAATGGCAAAGGACGGCGCAATGCTTACGGACGAAAACGGAAGCGTCCACAAGATAGGCAACGCAAAGGGCAAGCTCATAAACTCCGTCGGCTGCGGAGACAGTATGGTAGCAGGCTTTACGGCAGGATATATCAAGACCGCCGACTATTCCTACGCTTTAAGACTCGGCTCGGCGTGCGGAAACGCAACGGCCTTTTCCGAAAAGCTTGCAACCCGTGAAGAAATTGAACGCGTCTTTAACGCGGAGTATAAATAAGGAGGAATACTTATGAAAATCATCGACTTATTAAAAAAGGATGCGATTGCTCTTAATGTTTCTCTCACCGACAAGGAAGAGGCAATCGACAAGCTGATTTCCCTGCACGAAAAGGCAGGAAATCTTGCCGACAAGGCGGCGTACAAGGAGGCTATCCTTGCAAGAGAGGCTCAGGGCTCGACCGCAATCGGAGAAGGAATTGCCGTTCCGCACGCAAAATCGGACAGCGTAAAAACTCCCGGTCTTTCGGCGATAACGGTTCCGAACGGCGTTGATTACGGTGCTCCCGACTCCAAGCCCTCGGACATTTTGTTTATGATTGCCGCTCCCGTTGACGGAGATTTACATCTCGAAATACTCTCCCGTCTTATGGTAATGCTTATGGAACCGGAATTTTGCGCGGCTCTACGGGGCGCAAAAACGACGGACGAATTTTTAGAAATAATCGACAAAAAGGAAGCGGAGAAATACCCCGAGGAAGCGGTAAAACCCGAAGTAAAGCCGAACGGTTACAGAATACTCGCAGTTACAGCCTGCCCGACGGGCATAGCGCATACCTATATGGCGGCAGAGGCACTTGAAAAAGCGGGCGAAAAATTAGGCTATCCGCTCAAAGCCGAAACCAACGGCTCCGGCGGCGCTAAAAACGTGCTCACAAAAAAGGAAATCGAAGAATGCGACGGAATAATCGTTGCCGCAGATAAAAACGTCGAAATGGCACGTTTCGACGGCAAGCCCGTTGTAAAGACCTCGGTTTCAAACGGAATAAACAAGCCCGAGGAGCTTATCAAAAGAATCGTTGACGGAAAAGCCGCGATATATCACGCCGACGAAAGTGAAAAGCAGCCTATTGATGACGACGAAAAGGAAAGCGGCTGGCACAAACTTTATAAGCATCTCATGAACGGTGTTTCGCATATGCTCCCGTTCGTTGTCGGCGGCGGAGTTCTCATAGCTCTCGGCTTCCTGTTCGATACGCTTGCAGGCAATGCCGATGTCGGCGGAACCTTCGGCTTCACAAGTCCCGTTGCGGCAATTGTATTCTGGATAGGCAAAGCGGCATTTGCGCTTATGCTCCCCATTCTTTCGGCTTATATCGCATCGTCCGTTGCCGACAGACCGGGTCTTTTGCCCGGTATGATAGGCGGCGTATTTGCGGCAAACGGTTACACCTTCAGCTCGCTGATTGAAAACCAAAGCCTTACCGGAGACGACAAAGCGGTGTCGGGCTTTCTCGGTGCTCTGCTCGCAGGCTTCCTTGCCGGTATTATTGTAAATCTCCTCAAAAAGGCATTTTCTTGGCTTCCGAAATCAATGGACGGAATAAAGCCCGTATTTATCTATCCTCTTTTCGGCACGCTTATCATGGGCCTTCTTATGTGTCTTATAAATCCCGTTATAGGCGTTGTCAACTCCGGTCTTTCCTCGTTCCTCTCGTCGCTCGGCGATACAAGTAAAATACTCCTTTCCATAGTACTTGCGGCAATGATGGCAACGGATATGGGCGGCCCGTTCAACAAGGCGGCTTATGTTTTCGGCACGGCTGCAATAGCCGACGGCAACACATGGATTATGGCGGCTGTTATGATAGGCGGTATGGTTCCCCCGATTGCAATCGCACTTTCGACAACCTTCAACAAGAAAAAGTGGACATCGGAAGAAATCAAATCGGGCCCCGTAAACTATCTTATGGGTCTGTGCTTCATTACGGAGGGCGCTATCCCCTACGCCGCTTCCGACCCGGTCAGAGTTATCCCCTCATGCTTAGTAGGCTCTGCTGTCGCAGGTGCTCTTACATCACTGTTCAACGTCACATGCCCCGCACCTCACGGCGGAATCTTCACATTTATAGTATGCGATCATCCGCTTCTCTATATCGTAGCCCTTATTGCAGGCTCGGTTGTCGGAGCACTGATGCTCGGTCTTCTTAAAAAGAATCGTAAAGAATCCGTATAACAAACAATCAGAAACCGTGCCGAGGGGCGTCATCCTCTCGGCAGGTATTAAACATAAGGAGAATTATTATGGTACAGAAAACTTTTACAATCACTAATAAAATGGGACTTCATATGCGTCCGGCAAACACCTTTGTAACGGAAATGTCTAAATTCTCTTCGGAGGTTGACATTGTTTTCGGAGGTAAAAGGATCAACGGCAAGAGCATTATGAATATAATGGCAGGCTGCATCAAATGCGGAAGCGAAATCACCGTAGAGTGCAGCGGCGCAGACGAAAACGAAATGCTCAAAAAAGCCGAAGAGCTTATCACATCGGGCTTCGGCGAAGAATAATATTGCCGCGGCTTAATGAAAGGGTGGGTTTAATGCTTAAAGGAATCGGCGCATCTCAAGGCTTCGGAATCGGCAAGGCCGTTGTTATAAGGGACACAAACCTTGACTATTCATCCGTAAAATTTACCGATTCGGATCATCAAAAAAAGCGTCTGCACTCGGCAGTCGCCGACTTTTCCGACGAAACAAAATCACTTGTGGCGGAGCTTAAAAAGGCCGCCGGAAATAAAGAGGCGGAGATACTCGAGGGACATCTTGTTATGCTTGAGGACCCGTTCATGCTCGCACAGATGGAAGAAGCAATCGACAACGGCTCTGTTGCCGAAGCGGCGGTTGACAGCATATGCACTATGTTTATCAATATGTTCTCCGGCGTTGACGACGAGCTTACGCGCCAACGCGCCTCGGATGTAAAGGACATAAGAGACAGCCTTTTGCGCATTCTTCTGGGTGTAAAAAGTGTGGATATTTCATCCGTACCGAAGGGCTCTGTTCTCATCGCCAAGGATTTCACCCCGTCCATGACGTCACAAATAAACAGAGAAAATGTTTCCGCAATTATCACCGAGGTCGGCGGCGTTACGAGTCACAGCGCAATACTCGCCCGTGCCATGGGCATACCCGCCGTTTTGTCGGTCGTCAATGCGGTTGAAAAAATCTCGGACGGCGATATGATTATTGCAGACGGCTTCAAGGGAAAAGTATTTACCGACCCCACAGAGGAAGAGCTTGAAGAATACAAAACCAAGCAGGCGGCATATCTGAAGGAAAAAGAAAGCCTCAACGAATACTTCTCAAAAGAAACCGTTACAAAATCCGGCGTAAAAAAGCATGTGTACGGCAACATCGGCAAGGCTGAGGACGCACAGAACGTATTGCAAAACGGCGGTGAGGGCATAGGCCTCTTCAGAACGGAATTTCTGTTTATGGACAGAGCCTCTCTTCCCACGGAGCAGGAGCAGTACGAAGCATATTCAACCGTCGCAAAGATAACGGACGGCAAGGAGGTTATCATTCGCACACTTGATATAGGCGGAGATAAAGCGATAGATTACCTTAAAATCGAAAAAGAGGACAACCCGTTTCTCGGGCACCGCGCGATAAGATACTGCCTTGACAACCCTAAAATTTTCAAAATTCAGCTTCGTGCAATTCTCCGCGCAGCGGTTTTCGGAAACATAAAGGTTATGCTTCCGCTTGTAACGACACTTGACGAGGTTCGCAGAGCAAAAGCCCTTATCGAAGAATGCAAAGATGAGCTTAAAAATGAGGGCCTTAAATTCGCCGACATTCCCGTGGGCGTTATGATAGAAACTCCGTCGGCGGCAATAATTTCCGATTTGCTTGCAAAAGAGGTTGATTTCTTTTCCATCGGCACAAACGACCTGACGGGCTACACCATGGCTGTTGACAGAGGAAACGCCGCTGTTTCAAAGCTGTATGACCCGATTCAGCCTGCGGTTCTGCGCCTTATCGAAACGACGATCAAAAACGCCAAAAAGGCAGGCATCCCCGTCGGAATGTGCGGAGAAGCGGCAGCCGATACACGTCTTATTCCCTTGCTTTGCAAATGGGGGCTTGACGAATTTTCGGTAACGCCCTCTTCGATTTTGCACACAAGAAAAAGTATATGCGAATGCGAATAACGGCGAATCTCCCGCATCTTATTTTATATAATCAAGCAGCAAAGCCCTCGTAAAGCACCTCAAAACAATATATTTTGATACAGAAACAGACTAACCCCTCGGATATGCGTCTGCATTATCCGAGGGGTTAAGTGCATTATTATATGAAAAACCGTTTATTTTAAGCAAAACCTACTCATAACGGGCTAATAATCAACATTCTCTTGCTTTTTTGTATGCTATATGATATTATTGGTATGCATACTAATAATATTATAAACAGGTGATATATTTGCGTAGAAACAGCAGTGAAACAAAAAGGAAAATCTTAACGGCGTGCGTTCGGTTGTTTTTGGAGGAGGGCTACAAAAGCACCTCCGTCAGTCGAATAGTCGAGGAAGCAGGCGTCGCAAGGGGCAGCTATTTAAATCTGTTTCCGACCAAGGATAAAATCTTGCTGGATTTGACCGAATCGATGTTCGGCGGTCAATTTGACGTGGCGAGGAGCATTGCGGACAAAAAGCTGCCGCCCGTATACGCCTATGCGGTGGAAACGTCTCTTCAGCTCACGCTAACGGAGCTTAACGAGAACCTGCGAGAAATCTACATTGAAGCATATTCTCAGCCCGACACGGCGGAATTCATCTATCTGCACACCACGGCGGAATTAAAGCAGATTTTCGGAGCAAATTTCCCCGATTACAGCGAAAGTGACTTTTACGAAATGGAAATCGGCACGGCAGGACTTATGCGTAACTATATGGCTCGCAAATGTGATATTCATTTCCCGTTGGAGCGCAAGCTCAGCCGCTTTTTGACGGCATCAATGAGAGTATATCGTGTACCGGAGGAAGAACAGGCAAAGGTGCTTGCTTTTATCGGCTCGATTGATATTCGGGAGCTTGCCGTCACAGTTATGCATAAGCTGTTTGCCATGCTTGAAATGAAATATGACTTTAAGCTGTCTACGGACGGCGAAACGGAGGAAAGAAGATGAGAACAGGGAAAAAACTGCTCACAGGTATGCTTTTGGTGCTTTTCATTGTTTTTGTCGCAGGATGCGGCAAAGTGAAAAAAACCGGTGCCGTGTTGCCGGAGGTGCGCAACAGCGGCACGGCGATCCAATGGAGATACCCCGCCGAAGAAGAATGGCGCGACCTTGTGGCGCTTACCGAGCTGCGAGGTGCCTCCGGGGAAAACGGCAAGGACGGAGCAGACGGAAAGAACGGTGTCGACGGAAGAAATGGTACAAACGGCGAGAACGGAAAAGACGGCATTAACGGCTCCGACGGCAAGGACGGCATTAACGGAGTTGACGGTAAAGACGGCATTAATGCCAAAAGCATAGAGGTGCAGCGAGCTGAAACCCACATACAGTGGCGTTACGAGGGCGATGAGTGGCAGGACCTTGTGGCGATAGCCGACATCACAGGTCCCACCGGGCAGAAAGGTGCAGACGGAGCAAACGGAAAGACACCGGAGTTCCGTGTAAGCGAAAACACCCTGCAGTGGCGCTATGTCGGCGATGAAATATGGCTGAACCTGTACGATCTTTCGGTTTTGAAAGGTCTTGACGGCAAGGATGGTATAAACGGAAAGGACGGAGCCGATGGCAAGGACGGAACAAACGGACAAAACGGCTCTGACGGTGTGGACGGAAACACCCCGTTTATCGGCGAGAACGGCAACTGGTGGATCGGAGAAACCGACACCAGCGTAAAAGCCGCAGGCATTGACGGCACAGACGGCGAAAAGGGAGACAAGGGAGACAAAGGCGACAAGGGAGATAAAGGCGAAAAAGGAGATAAAGGCGACAAGGGCGATGCCGGTCAGAACGGCAACTGCCCGGGGTATTTTCATGCCTCAAACGGCGGCACCGGCGCTTCATTCAATCAGCCGCTTCAGTTGTTTGAAGATTGCAATTCCGGAGGACTTTTTGTATGGGATCGAGCCAATAGAACCGTAACGCTGAAAGCCGGACATACATACAGTATTTCATTCAGCGGTTCGGTCTGCATTTCTCACGACATGGGTGGATGGTACTCGGTAGTATTGAAAGGCAGACAAGGCATTCTTAATGATACATTGATCGAAAGGTATATGAACGATGCAGATAATTCACGAGTGTGGATGCCGTTTGCATTCAACCGCATCTACAATGCCGGCAGTGATATTGTGCTGCAATATGAATTTATCCAGTTGACCCCCGGCACACAGCTGAACGGTGCTGTCTATAACATTACAATCATTGCTCTTGATTGAGCCGACATATACGAAAACAGAGGTAACGGAAAATAAAAAAACGAATACTCAGTATCATGCTCACCCTTTGTATGGTTCTTTGCCTTGTGTCGACAAGTGTATTTGCCGAGGATAATATGGCAGCGAGTGGGACGGCGGAAGTTTCCACAGCGGCGGAACTGGTTTCAGCAATCAGAGAAGCTTCATACGGAACAGTCAAACTGACGTCAGACATTACCATTTACACCACATTAGTGGTCAACCGCACCGTCACTCTTGATCTCAACGGTTATGTGCTGAAATACGGCAGCAGCAGTGCAGGGCATGTAATCACTGCGTCCAGTGGTATTTTGACAATTGAAAACAGTGACTATACAAAATCACACAATTTCCAAAAGAAGTATAATTTATATGTAAATGATTTTTTTTGAATTTTGCTCCGTTTAAAATCATACTAATTTTAGCTTTTAATTTTTTTCATTCCAAAAACCGCCCCATTTCGTTCTATAAATTACCTCTTATAATCAAATCATGCAGACATATAATATTATTGCAAACCCGAAAAACAAATGAAAAGGAGATACGAAAATGAAAGGTATCACAACTCAGGAAGGCAGAGAAACACTCAACAAGTTCAAGATGGAAGCAGCTAACGAAGTTGGCGTAAACCTCAAGCAGGGCTACAACGGCGATCTTACAGCTCGTGAGGTCGGCTCTGTAGGCGGTCAGATGGTCAAGAAGATGATCGACGCTTACAAGACAACAGGCAACAAGTAATTTCTCCCAAAAGTCCTAAAAACTCCGCCGTGGCATTCGCTGTGGCGGAGCTTTTTACTTGAAATTAGGCAAAAAAAGTAGTATAATATACACATAGGGTCGGGGTAAAGATCATAGTAAAGAGGGATAAATATGTTGACTAAAAAAATCGCCGCAGGACTTACAGCTTTTGTTATAACAGCTTCTGCCGCACTGCTTCCGCTTCCAGAAAGCATTAACGGCATATTTGGGAACACCGCTATATCAGCACAGGCTTATTCTGCAAACGGTGCCGTAAAAATGCCGTCAGATTTTCTGACTTTTAACAGCTCCGATCAGGTTTTCGTAAACGTGGTTTCTGCCACTAAAAACGGACTATACTATTATACTGTGGAAAACTACAAGAAGCTAATTAAATTCTATAGCTTTTCCAACAACTCTGTGAGAACTGTAGCAACGCTTGGTGACATTATAAATGTATATGCAAATAACTCCAAGATCTATTATATCGAAAGAGATACCAGCACATACAACTCCAGCGTGAAGGGCTCGTCATATTCTTATTACATAAAGACCTTTGACACCGATACGGAAAAGGTGACCAAAAGCGTTAATGTGAGCAAGTATACGCCCAATGGTATTTTAAATTACCCAAACTGTTTTGGCGTTGACAATAACGGCAGGATATATTACTATGTAACAGACAGCAGTGGTGCTGAAAAAGGCGATAATCTATTTCTGCTGGACTCAAACGGAAATAAGCTGTCCTCCTGCAGCACCGAAGTTGCCATAACAAAGTTCTCAGGCTTTGACAGCACAAACGGAAACTTCTATTTTGAAAGAAACGCTGATTACGTTTATTGGGGCTATACTCACAAAATGAACGCCCTTGGCTTTGGAAACATTTCAAATAACAAAATAACCGTGTCTGATAAATCTATCGACTATTTCTATCAGAAATATTACGATTATCATTATGACAACGCACAAATGCTTGGCAACGGCAAGCTTGCGTGGACTTCTTCTGCAAGCGGCACTGTAAACATCGTGGAATCTGCCAAATTTCATACATCAACAGATGATACATTAACTCTCTTTGGAAGCGTTTCAAGAGCGGAGCATGAAAACAAAAATGATCTCTACAACAGCGTTGGAACAAGAACTGTATACAACAGCGAAAATGACAGCACTATCATGTATGTAAACAACAACACTCTTATGGAGTTCAACAATGATTTCAAGCAGGTGGCTTCATATAAAACAGCTTATCCTGTTTTCGCTTTGTATTATACGAACGGCACTGTGACAGCCATAGAACGTGATACTGACGGCAATTTCTACTCAGAGAATATTGCTTGGAAAATGCCTAGCAGTGTTACGATTTCAAATTCTTCTGCCACGCTCAAAACGGGCGACAGCCTTAAACTTTCTGCAAAGAGTAATTCCGATATAGACTACGGCTTCACATGGTCAAGCAGTGATAATTCTGTGGCTTCTGTTACAAAAGACGGCAAGGTGTACGGAAACAAGGAAGGCGTATGCACAATAACCGCTACCACCGACAACGGAGTAAAAGTTAACTGTACAGTGACAGTTACGCCTATGGATAGCGACACAAAAGGCTCTGCCACTATACTCAGCGGACGTGCAACAGACAATGCTTCAGATAACCATTACAACACATGGTCATCTGTCACAAACTCTTATCTTGTACAAAACAGCGACGGAACGCTCACAAGGCTTGAAAACACATCAAGCGGCATTGTGGTAGAAAACTATTCCGCAGACGGCAAAAAGCTTATCTCACAACGCACTATTTCAAAAGAGCTTAACCTATTTGGTGGATTCTATTCAGGAAAAGACTATAACTATCTCGTGTTCGGTCAGAACAACACTTCCGAAAGCGACAGCAAGGAAGTTGTGAGAGTAGTCAAATACACCAAGAGCTGGAGCAAAGTAAATTCATGCAGTATCTCAGGTGTCAATACAACAAAGCCGTTCTCGGCAGGCTCACTGAGAATGGAAGAAGCGGGCGGAAAGCTTTATGTTTACACCTGCCATGAGATGTATGCTGACAGCAACGGCATAAATCATCAGGCAAATATGCTTTTCACCATTGACGAATCCTCCATGTCCCTGACCGACTCAATGTATGACGTTTCAAATCTTACAGACGGCTATGTTAGCCACTCGTTCAACCAATTTATCAAAGCTGACGAAAGTGGAAAATACATCTACAGAGTTGACCACTCAGAATCAAGCAACTACACAATGAACGGCTCTTACCTTTCTGTAAACGGCATTACTCTCACAAAATATAAGGCTGACGGAAAATCAACAGCCGTGAGCGTTTCTATCCCTGTTAAGTTCGATATGAACAAAAGCAACTACACAGGTGCTTCAATAGGCGGGTTTGAGCTTGGCAGCGGAAACTGTCTGATAGCCTATGCAAAAGACGTTTCAAGCAGTTGTAAGACAAGAAATGTTTACATAAGCGTCACAGACGAGCTTTTCAACGGTACACAGAACATTGCCCTCACAAACTACGGCACATCAAGTAAAGTGACCTGCCGCACCCCTCAGCTTATAAAGATAAATGACAATCTGTTCCTTGTTATGTGGGAAGAATACAACAGTTCCACAGGCAAGACCGCCACAAAGACAATGACAGTTGACTCAAACGGCAAAACTGTTACCAAAGCCATTTCTCACTCCTTCGGACTTTCAGATTGTCAACCTGTTGTATGCAGTGACGGCATGGTAAAATGGTATGTCACAAATAATTCAGCGCCGACCCTTTACAAGCTCTCACCATTTGCGCTGGACGATTATCATGAACACAGCTATACAAAAACAGTTCTCAGCAACGCCACCTGCACCACCGCAGGCACAGTAAAATACACCTGCTCATGCGGTGACTCCTACACCGAAACTATACCGGCCACAGGTCACAAGTCAAGCGGTTGGATAGTCGACAAGGCGGCTTCTATCGGAG
>OHEL01001202.1_pt1 | contig 11918 bp, 7 predicted proteins | sample 1567251 | NCBI WGS metagenome assembly OHEL01 (sample SAMEA3879601, study PRJEB24766) | human gut metagenome | biome: human-associated habitat; feature: feces | place: USA | collected 1985/1987
ATAAATCGAACATCGTAGGATATGGTGCTCTCTATTTGTATGAGACCTCAGATATGAACGTTCATGTTTCGGGAGGGAGTACCTTAACTGGTAAGACAAAAAATAAGGGTGTTTCCGATAGTTTTGCGGCTATAGCGATATCAACAAATAATTCTACAGTGGGAGCTTCCAATAACGAGATTGTGATTGAAGATTCTTATATCGGGAATAAGTTTGATGAACAAGAGACAATGGCAATGACTCCGATTAAAATAAATGGTAGTTTTACTCCTACTCCTTGTGATAATAAGATTATATTGAAAGGAAAAACAATTGTCTCAACTACTGATAACATAAAGAATCCAACTATAGTGGGTTATGGTATGAATCCTGATGAATATAATAATGTAATCATGGTGGAAGGCACTGATGTGCAATTTCAAGACCAAAACGGGAAGCCTTGTGTGATTATTAATAAACCTGATGGTTCATTTAGGAATGCAGCGGTCTCTGTCGTAACATCGATCGATTTTGGAGAATTGAGTGGGGATACATATTACCATGAAGGCATTGCCTATGCGGGAGATATAATAATGATTCCTGATACGACTATAGCAGAAACGCTTGATGCTTTAAATGCGGCGGAATATACCTTCTTTAAAGCCCCTACTGTTCCCTCTGATCAAGGTACAACGCCTGCCATTTGGGAACCTTATGTTATTCCGGATAGTGTGATTTTTGATTGTAAGGACGGTTGTTTGGTGGCAAAGGAAAGTGCGGCTAAAACGTATGCTATCGCCAATCCTTATAAAAGGGTTTATTGGCTAAACCAAGGTGAGGAGTCTTTTTCTATAAAAGATTATGCGGTAGCTATTGAAATAAAAAATGATACTACGTGGGCCACTCCTTATTCGGAAAGGAAGGTGAATGTATTGGATGGAGCGACTCTGACCCTCTCTACTCCAATGGTTTTAGATACCGTTACAATGGAAGAAGGTGCCCAATTGCGATCTGCGCTTACGGATGTCAACCAAAAGGTAACCGCTAAGGTACTTCGTTTCGCTCCAAAATTATCCGGTAATAACTGGAAAGCGCTAGGTGTACCGTTTACGTCTCTGGAAGTAAAAGACTCGAAAGGTGCATCCGTATCAGCACCAAGCGCTCAAGAAGCTGATAATGGTATTTGGTTTGCGGATCTGAAGAATAATAAGACTCCTATATTTGAGGTAAAGACCGACAACTTTGGCGCAGCCGGATTATGGGCGGCTAATGGCGATACCTATACGATCTCTTCCGAAGGAGCTTTTGAATTCAAGACCTTGGAAGAACCTGCCGCTCCAACTGAAACAGGTACTTTCTTGATGTGCTCGAATCCGAATACATTTACGATTACCTTGAAACAATCTGCTTATATATTGACAACGGATGGAACCTCTTTCGAGCAAGAGGCAAACCCGGAGATCAAGCCTTTCCAAAGCTTTGTCTTGACAGACGCCAAGACATTGAGTACGCTTCGCTCTTTACGTATCGGAGATGGCGTGGTTACGGGCAACCAGACGATCGAGCCGGTAGATGGTTATTACGTGACTACCGATCGTGGCGCTATCGTGATCCACACGCCGGAGCCTATGGACGTGGTGATCATCGGAATGAATGGCAAGGTCGCTTATCGTGGCGAGGTTACGGACGGACAGCGGATCATGGTTTCTTCGGGCATCTATGCCGTGAACGGTCAATTAGTAAGGGTTAAATAACGATTAAAACAAAGATAAACATGAAAAAGAGTATATTAGCGATATTCCTTGCTGTCATCGCGATGGCACAGGTACATGCGCAAGATTCAGATTTACGTTCCGCCCCGGATCTTCCGACGTTCAAGGTGACATTGAATTATAGCTCGGCGAATACGGATCAGGGAACCATAACCAGTACGGTAGCCACAGGTTCCAAGGTGGCATATAATAGTAAACCCGTTTTCACGATCACTGCGAAGCCCGGATATGTCCTGTCGGATATAACGATGAATACGGCTACTATTGGCACGTTGCCGAGCGGTACTTTTCAAAATGATAATACGACCACTTATTCCTATACTTCCACCGCTTTAACCGGTAGTACGGAAATCAAGGCGGTGTTCAAGGCAAAAGAGCAGGTGACGGTCACGATCTCTCCTGAGTATGCCACCTTGGATGAGATAAGAGCGAAGGTGAATTTGCCCAAGGTTACTTTTGACCCGGTTATTACGGGGTATAAAGTACAATACAGGGAGGATGGCTCTGCTGCTTTGACGGATGAGCTACCCGAAAAGGCTGGACTTTATTATGTTGTCGTAACCAAGTCGGAGACTGATACGCAAGCCGCCATAAACAAGGAGATTCTATTCAAGGTACAACCGCCCCATACGCTTTCCTACTCGTTTGAGGAGGCGCAAGGATCTGTAACCGCTTCTATGGATGGCTCCACTATCGCTAGTGATGGTGAGATCGTTTATAATAAGCCAGCCGTATTGAAGATTACCTCCAAGCCCGGTTATGTGTTGAGCAGACTTACCGTAGATAATAATGAGGTGACTTTGCCGAAAGGAACTTTTAATTCTTCTACGAATGAGACTTCCTATGCGGATTATACGACATCGGCGTTGACCGCTTCTACGGTTATTGACGTGCGATTTGCCGCGAAGAAAACCGTATCTGTAACAGCCAATCCATTATCTGCCACGAAGGATGAGGTTTTGGCTGGTAAGAATCTTCCGGTTATCACATTTACCCCCAATACGATAGCGGGGCAGAAGGTTCAATATAAGAACGCTTCCGGAGCTTTATCCGATAAACTTCCTGCGGCGGATGGTGTTTACACGATCGTCGCGACCAGTCCCGAGACCGCGGAATATGCCGCCTTGAAGGATGAGAACATGAAGTTCACGGTATCTAAAGCGAATGTATTAAATTATAACGTGGAAACGGCCGGACAAGGTACGGTTACCGCCAAGATGGGCTCTACGGACATGGCAAGCGGTAGCGAGATCATTAACGGCCAACCTGCCGTATTTACAATTATCGCTAACCCCGGATTTCTATTGAATAAGATTGTTGTGAATGGAACTGCGGTATCAGCCTTGCCAAAAGGTGCGCTTAATAAGGATAACACCATCTCTTATACCTATACGACCGCCTCGTTAACCGCCTCTACGACCTTGTCGGTAGGTTTCGCCGCGAAGAAAACGATTTCCGTGAGTGTAACAGGTTCTTCGGCGACAAAAGACGAGATCGTGGCCGGGAAGAATTTGCCGGTTATTAAGTTTACGCCGGAAATAGCGGGACAAGCGGTTCGATATCGTGCGGCCGATGGTTCGGAGACTTCCACGTTACCGCAGATAGTCGGAGCTTATAAGATTGTCTTATTTAGTCCGGAGACCATGGAGTATGCCGCATTAGAAGATTCCTCTAAAACGTTTACGATCCGTAATGCCAATACCTTGGCTTACGCTGTCGATGGTGGACAGGGTACGGTTACCGCCAAGATGGACAACAAGGACATCATGAGCGGTGGTGAGATCGCTTACGGTAAGCCCGTCATTTTCTCGATCGTATCGAATGCCAACTATAGGCTAGGGGCTATTAAGCAAGGCTCTTCGGACGTGGATATCTCGAAGATCAAGGGAACATATGCCAATGGAAATACCTCTTACACGTACACGACTCCTAGTCTGATGAGTGGCGATAGCTATACCTTTGCGTTCGTCTCCAAGGATACGGTGAGGTTCGTGGCTAACAACCTTGTCCAGACGGTCGGCTCCATCAAGCCGGTCACGGTAACAAGCGCTGTCGGGGATATCAAGATCGAATATCAATTGAGCGGTACGGCTTGGGTTACGACATTGCCTTCCACGCTGGCTGTGGGTTCTTATAAGGCCCGTTTGAGCCGTGCGGAGGACTTGACATACCGTAGCCTCTCTGATACGGTTACGTTAGTGGTGGAGAGTAAGAAAGAGGTGGAGAGTTTGGTGTTACCTACTCCGGGTCGTATTGAGGAAGGACAGGCTTTATCGGCGTGTACCTTGATCGATGGTACTTCTTCCGGATCATTTATCTGGAAAGCTCCGAACGAGATCGCTTCTCCGGATAAGAAAAAGTACGACTTGATATTCGAGCCGAATGATCCTGTTCTCTATGCGGCTAAAGATACGTTTATAACCTTGAACGTAATTCCTGTTTATTCTATGAATGTTACCGCTGGTAATTTCGGAACTGTCATCTTGGAGGGGCGTACCGCAAATGATAAATACGCGAGAGGCTCGGTTTTGAAAGCGACAGCCGTCGCGGATAAGAATTACCGGTTTGCCGGTTGGAGTGATGGGAATACATCGGCTACACGGGAGTTGCAAGCGAATGCGAACTTGGATATCGTAGCCCGTTTTGATCCAGTCCTTTATGGCGTGACGTTTACGGATCCGATGAATGGTTCCTTGAAGGTCTTCGCGAATGGCGTGGAGGTAAAGAATGGTGCTGAGTTTTTGCAGGGAACCTTATTGACTATCACGGCGACTCCGGATGCGGGCTATATGGTTCAGTCCGTGAAAGTGAACGGGGCTTTGGTGAATAACGGTTCTTATACTTTGACACAAGCCGCTGATATATCGGCTGATTTCCTGCAAAAAGAACCGGATAAACATTTGGTCAAGGTTGGGGAGTTGAAGAATGGTAGCGTTAATCTGATCGAGGTGGATACGAAGGCGCCTGTTACTCCCGGTGAGGCTATCTCTGAAGGTGTGAAAGTGAAGGTGATAGGAAATGCGGATTATGGCTATGAGCTGGCATCCGTGAAAGTGGAAGGCGCGAATTATAATGAGGCTGATGGCTCATTTATGGTTGGGACCGGAGATGTTACGGTGAGCGCAAGTTTCCAATTGGTGAAATATCAAATAACCTCGGCGTTGAATATCCCCAATGCGGGTAAAGTCGTATTGAAAGATAAGGCCGGTAAAGAGGTGGCTTCCGGTTCTAAGGTTCCTTATATGACTCAATTGACCGCTTCTGTTGAGACGGAAACGGGATATCGTTTTATGAATATGATGGTGAACTCTTCCGAGATCAAGGATGGAGATGTGTTCACCGTTTCCGGCCCTATGGTTGTTACCGCTAATTATGTGGAGAAGAAAGATTTGGCCTCGCTGATTGATAAGACGACGCAAACGGTAGTCTATAATAAGCAATACCGGAATTTCGAGGTTAAGATTACGGGCTATTCCGGTTTGGACTTTAAGGTCGCATATTCCCGGAGTGGGGTAGAAATGACAGAGAATCCTAAATCGGCCGGAACTTATAAAGTTCGGATTACCCGTGGCGAGGATGATTTATTTAAAGCCGTGGATGTAACTGCCGAGCTGATTATCAAGAAGGCTGGTATGGCATTGCTGGAAGTACCGACTATAGGAGGGGATAATTATGAAAAGGTTGATGCTAAACTTACTCAAGACTTCGAGGATGTGGAATGGAATCCTTCTACACAAAAATCGGCGCTTCGTGCGAATGTGACCGGAATCCCGACAAAGGATCAGGTAAATATTCTGCGCTTTACCCCACTTGACAAGAGTAATTATGAATCGGTAGATTATTCAATGCCGGTTGGTGAAGTAAAAACGTTTTCTTTAAGTACCTCAAATACGGAGGTTACGAATGGAGGCTTGGTTATTAGCGATTATTCGGAAGTTCCGGAGAATACGGTTTTAAAGTTGCGAGCGGTAGCTCCTAGCGAGAATCAGCGTTTTGATTCTTGGAGTGATAATGTCTCAAGCGCCGATAGAAAGAAACCAGAGATAACGGTTACTTTGGCGGCTGATGCGACATACACCCCGAATTTTGTGGATAAACCTAAAATAACGGCGAATCCTTCAGATTTGGAGTTTGTTTATAATGGTTCCGTAAGGCTCGTGGAATTGAAAGACATTTTGAGCGGTAGTTATCCGACAGATGTAAATATTAAATATTCAAATACGGATGGGTCGGTTGCTACCCCATTGAACGCAGGTACTTATCTTGTGACTGTAACACGTACCGGGGATGAGAACTGGCGATCTTTCGAGGCAACCAAGAAATTAGTGATAAAGAAAGCGAAGGTCGTAAAGGTAGTGGCTCCTACCGCATCTACGATCACGGAAGGTCAGTCCTTGTCGGAATCCCTATTATCCGGTGGTGTTGCGAAAGGTGCCGATGGGACTACCATATCCGGTAAATTTGAATGGGCTGATGCGTCAGCTATATTGAAACCCGGCAATAGCCAGAAAAAGGAAGTGATCTTCACGTCGTATGATCCGAATTATGAGGATGCGACTACGGAAGCGGAGGTTACGGTGAAAAGTTCGGATGCGTTAGTTGTCACGTTCGCTCAACCGGAAAATGGTTCTTTGAAAGTCTATATGTTGAAGGGTGAGGGCGAGAAGACCGAGATAACGAGTGGAACCGCTGTGGCGAAAGCGACTAAGCTAACCATTGAGGCGGAAGCCAATCCGGATTATGAATTGGCCGTTATTCAAATAGGCGAAGAGAAGTATACGACTTCGCCTGTAGAGATTGAAGTCGATAAGTCCTTGGCTATTATGGCAGAGTTCAAGCCGGTTTCTACACCTCCGGGAACAGATGTGGCTGTTACGGGAGTTTCCTTGAATATCACGTCCAAGGCATTGGCCGTAGGTGAATCTTTTGCCTTGCAAGCGAAAGTTACCCCTAATAACGCCACGATGAAAACCGTCTCTTGGAGCAGCAGCGACGAGACGGTGGCTACTGTTGACGCAGATGGTGTCGTTACCGCGCTGAAAATCGGTACCTGCAAGATTACTGTGGCTACCGATGATGGAAACAAGACGGCGTCTTGTGTGGTAACTGTCTCCGGTACGGTAGGTATCGAGCAAATCATCAACGATCATCAAATCTATTGCGAGCGAGGTGCGATAACCGTTCATCCGGCCCGTCCAATCTCGATCCGTATCATAGCGGTGACTGGAGTTAGCCTGTATGGCGACTCAATTATCGGAACTACCCGTATCCCGGTATCGACAGGAATCTATCTGATAGAGATCAACGAGAATGGTAAGCGTATAACAGTGAAAGTGAACGTTCGCTAACAACCTTATTTTAAGAAACTAACCCTTGAGTCTTTAATGTTGGGGAAGGCCGCTAGGAATACTCAGTTCCGGCGGTCTTCTTTTTTATCATTGTATATGTACGAATGGCCTTTGTTAGAGTTGTAGAGGTTAAATATTCTAAAACCCTTTCGGCTTACTTATTTTATTCGTTCTTTTGCAAGAAAATTGGGAGGTGTGTTCTCTGTACGCATCTCCTTAATTTATTTAACGTTAATAAGTGAGAGTCTGATGGCTGAAAATAAAAAAGTTAGTTCTGTTTCTTTCTTTAACTCCCGGCTTACGTCTGTTATTAGTATCTCCTTGGTACTATTCTTGCTAGGACTCATTCTATTGATAGGGATGTTGGGTAATAAACTCTCCGTTTATGTGAAAGAGAACTTATCTTTCTCCATCGTGCTGAAAGATAACCAAAAAGAAACTGAGATAAAGAAAATGCAGAAGAGCTTGGATGCTCTTCCTTTTATAAAATCAACCGAGTATATATCGAAAGAGCAAGCCGCGAAAGAGTTGGAAGAAGAACTGGGCGAGAATCCGGAAACCTTCTTAGGCTTTAACCCTTTACAGGCCTCGATTGAGGTGAAACTGCATTCGGAGTACGCCAACCCCGATAGCCTCCAAGTGATAGAGAAGAAGATTAGAAACTATACGTCGGTCTCGGAGCTGCTTTACCGAAAGGATATGATGGAGATGGTCCATAATAATATGAAGCGGTTGGGCTTGATCCTGCTAACCTTGGCTGCGGTACTGATGATTATCTCGTTCGTGTTGATCAGTAATACGATTCGCCTGTTGATTTATTCCAAACGATTCTTAATTCATACGATGAAGCTAGTGGGGGCTACTTCCGGCTTTATACGTAGGCCTTTTGTGAAATATAACATAGTAAGTGGCATTTTCGCCTCTATCTTGGCAATATTGATGCTAACCGGAGCGTTATATTATTTGCAAAATGAATTGAAAGGTTTTATCCAGATATTGGATATGCAAACATTATTATTGGTTTATGTGGCAGTGTTTGCTTTAGGTATTGTCTTGTCCGTGATCGCGACCATTTTTGCCGTGAATAAATATTTGCGGATGGGGGTCGATAAGTTGTATTATATTTAATGTACGAATAATAAAGAGTTGAGAAAGATGGCTAAAAGAGATTTTGCTTTCGGAAAAGAGAATTTTATACTGATTGCGGTAGCGGTTGCCTGCATCGTGCTTGGTTTCATATTGATGAGTGGTGGAGGTTCCGGGGATAATACGTTCAATCCCGATATTCAGCGCCCGCCGTATCGTGGTAGCTCCGGTGGTTACGGTTATTGGTTTCGTGATGATGATTTTTGGAATCTTGAAGAATAGCAAAGATAAAGAAGTAACAGAATGAGTTGGTTTGAGGCCTTGATACTGGGTATCGTACAGGGATTGACCGAATATCTGCCGGTGAGCAGTAGCGGTCATTTAGCGATTGGCTCAGCTTTGTTTGGTATAGAGGGAGAGGAGAATCTTGCGTTTACGATCGTCGTACATGTGGCGACCGTATTCAGTACGTTAGTGGTTTTATGGAAGGAAATCGATTGGATATTCCGTGGTTTATTTAAATTTCAGATGAACGCAGAGACGAAGTATGTGATCAATATCTTGATTTCCATGATTCCGATCGGGATCGTTGGGGTATTCTTTAAAGATACGGTAGAACAAATCTTTGGATCAGGTTTATTGGTCGTTGGTTGTATGCTGCTATTGACGGCGGCTTTGCTGGCATTTTCGTATTATGCCAAACCACGCCAGAAAGAGTCGATCTCGATGAAAGATGCTTTTATTATCGGTCTGGCTCAGGCTTGCGCCGTGATGCCGGGTTTGTCACGTTCCGGATCAACGATCGCTACCGGTTTGTTATTGGGAAATAATAAGGCGAAACTAGCCCAGTTCTCTTTCTTGATGGTAATACCTCCGATCTTGGGAGAGGCGTTGTTGGATGTGATGAAGATGGTGAAAGGTGAAGATGTGGCCGGGAGCATTCCCGCATTATCATTAGCGGTAGGTTTCGTGGCCGCTTTTGTTTCCGGTTGCGTGGCCTGTAAATGGATGATCAACATCGTGAAAAAGGGGAAACTGATTTATTTCGCTATCTATTGCGCGATCGCGGGATTGGTGACAATTGCTTGTACATTACTGAAATAAAGAATGGATTTTATAGCTGGAGAAATTTTATATTTTAATAAACCGCTAACGTGGACTTCTTTTGACCTAGTTAATAAATTTCGCTATAAGCTAAGTCGGAAACTGAAGGTAAAGAAGATTAAAGTTGGACATGCGGGGACACTGGATCCCTTGGCTACAGGTGTGATGATCGTTTGTACCGGAAGGGCTACGAAGCGGATCGATGAGTTTCAATATCAGACGAAGGAATATATCGCTACGTTGAAGTTGGGAGAGACTACCCCGTCTTTCGATTTGGAGAAAGAGATAGACGCCGTGTATCCCACGGAACATATAACCCGTGAGCTCGTGGAGGAGGTTTTAAAGACATTCGTGGGTACGATCCAACAGATTCCCCCGGTGTTCTCCGCTTGCAAAATCGAAGGTAAACGTGCTTATGAGCTAGCCCGGAAAGGAGAGGAGGTTGAACTAAAATCCAAGACATTGGTTATAGACGAACTGGAGTTGCTGGAGTGCGATTTGCCTGTTATAAAGATACGGGTGGTATGTAGCAAAGGTACCTATATTCGTGCGTTGGCTCGTGATATCGGGAAGGCCTTGGATTCCGGCGCTCATTTGATTGGCTTGGAACGGACTCGCATCGGAGAGGTAACCTTGGATATGTGTATGTCTCCGGAGGAGATCGATGATTTCTTAGAGAAGAATGTGGTAAAAATAGAAGAAGAAAAATAAATAGAGTGCATTATGAAGCTTTCGAAATTCAAATTTAACTTACCGTCGGAATTAATCGCTTTACATCCGGCGAAGAACAGAGATGAGTCGAGGTTGATGGTCGTTCATCGTGATACAGGTGAGATCGAGCATCGCGAATTCAAGGATATTCTAGACTATTATGGAAAAGGTGACGTGTTTATCTTTAATAACACGAAAGTGTTCCCCGCTCGCTTGTACGGTAACAAGGAGAAAACAGGGGCGCGTATCGAGGTGTTCTTGTTGCGCGAGCTGAACGAGGACTTACGTTTGTGGGACGTATTGGTGGATCCGGCTCGTAAGATCCGTATCGGTAATAAGTTATACTTTGGCGAGGATGATTCCATGGTCGCGGAGGTAATTGATAATACGACTTCGCGTGGTCGTACGCTCCGTTTCTTATATGACGGGAACCACGACGAGTTTAAGAAGGCTTTGTATGCCTTGGGCGAGACTCCGCTGCCTAAGTATATCGAACGTGAGGTGGAACCGGAAGACGAGGATCGTTATCAGAATATTTTTGCTGCGGAAGAAGGTGCGGTTGTGGCTCCTGCTGCGGGATTGCATTTTAGCCGTGAGTTGATGAAACGCTTGGAGATCAAGGATTGCCAGTTCGCTTTCCTGACATTGCATTCCGGTCTGGGCAACTTCCGCGAAATCGATGTGGAAGATCTGACCAAGCATAAGATGGATTCTGAGCAGATGGTCGTGAACGGGGATGTCGTGAATATCGTGAATACGGCGAAAGATAACGGACGCCAGATTTGTGCAGTCGGTACGTCCGTGATGCGTGCTATCGAAACGGCTGTCAGTACGGATGGCCATCTGAAAGAGTTTGAAGGGTGGACCAATAAGTTCATTTTTCCGCCGTATGACTTCAGTGTGGCGTCCAGCATGATCACAAACTTCCATATGCCGTTGTCAACTTTGTTGATGATGACAGCTTCTTTCGGGGGATATGACCTGATCATGGATGCTTATGACGTGGCGTTGAAAGAAAAATATAGTTTCGGTGCTTATGGCGATGCCATGTTGATCCTGTAAAACGGGTACTTATGGCGATTGCATACCTGGGCTTGGGAACCAATATAGGGAATAAGCGACGGAACATGATAACAGCTGCAGCATTGCTGGCTGAAAGGGTGGGAGATATTCTCGCCCTTTCCGGTTTCTATGAAACGGAACCGTGGGGGTTCGAGTCGGAGAACTTTTTCTTGAATGCGGCTGTTAAATTGAAGACTTCTTTTTCTCCGTTGGAATTATTGCGGATAACCCAGCGGATCGAAAAAGAATTGGGGCGCGCGGAAAAAAGCAGCGGAGTCTATCATGACCGTATTATCGATATCGATATCCTTCTGTATGAGGACGAGGTTTTGCAGATACCGGAGCTTACCTTGCCGCATCCTCTTATGCATGAACGGAAGTTTGTGATGGAACCTTTGGCCGAAATAGCTCCGTTTGTCGTGCATCCTGTGTTGAAAGAACGTATAATAGATTTGAAAGAACGATTATGAATGATTTTGAAAAGATATTGACCGGCGGTGGCATGGTCTTTAAGAAAAAGGGAAAAGACGAAAATGCCGGAGAGAAAAAGATTAAGTTTTCGGACTTCTTGCGTGGTACGCATAAATCGGGTGCTGCCAAGATGAGAGCTGAGTTCAAGTATAAAAAAGCACTGCGTAACACTAAAAAGAAAAAATAATTGTCAATTATCAATTGTCAATTATCAATTGTTTCGTACTTTTGCATGCGAATTGATGTGGATAGATTTGTATTGCTTGCAACCACAGGAAAAAATGCTAAAAACAAGATACTTTTCTTAGCCGTTCGGCATATATGGTCCTTCCGTTATCAATTCATTATTAATTAATAACCCGTTGTTAATTGAACATCGTTCTTT
>OHEL01001217.1_pt1 | contig 11809 bp, 10 predicted proteins | sample 1567251 | NCBI WGS metagenome assembly OHEL01 (sample SAMEA3879601, study PRJEB24766) | human gut metagenome | biome: human-associated habitat; feature: feces | place: USA | collected 1985/1987
AACTTCCTGTACGTCATCATCTTCATCTAATAAGTCGATAATTCTATTCATCTTCTTAATAGCTTCTTCGTCAGTAAGTGTTACATAATTCTGTGGAATCATTGTAACCTCTGCTTCTGCCATAGGGATCTTCTCTGCTTCAAGTGCAGCGTGTACTGCCTCAAAATCATTTGGATTTGTGATGATCTCGTAGCTGTCATCTTCCTCAGAAAAATCCTCTGCGCCTGCATCAAGTGCGATCATCATCAGATCATCCGCATCCATCTCACAGTCTTCTTTTGCGATAATGATCTGTCCCTTTTCATCGAACATATAGGAAACGCATCCCTGTGTACCGATGCTTCCGTGTCCCTTTGTAAATGCGTTACGGACATTGGCAGCTGTGCGGTTCTTATTGTCGGTCAGACATTTTACGATGATAGCTGTTCCGCTCGGACCATATCCCTCATAGGTACAGTACTCGTAATTGACAGAGTTTCCTTCACCGGATGCCTTTTTGATACCACGCTCAATCGTATCATTTGGCATGTTACTTGCTTTCGCTTTGGCAATGACCTGAGCCAGTTTAAAGTTATTTGCAGGATCCGGGCCGCCATCTTTTACTGCAACGGCAATCTCACGTCCGATAATTGTAAAAATCTTTCCTTTTGCTGCATCATTTTTTTCTTTTTTGTGCTTAATATTCGCAAATTTGGAATGTCCTGACATAAATACTTCCTCTTTTCTCACTTGTTTATTGCTTCGAAAATACATTTTATTTTATCACTATTTCCGTTTTCTGGCAAGCCTATTTATGTATACAACTCTAAGCTTACCTCAAGCGCCTTATCTATTTTTACCAGAATCTGGGAATCTAAATGACATACCTTGTCTTTCAAACGTTTTTTATCGATTGTGCGAAGCTGCTCTAAGAGCACCACAGAATCTTTGACCAGATCATATTTTCTGCTGTCAAGTTCTACGTGTGTTGGAAGCTTCGCTTTATTCATCTGGGATGTAATTGCTGCACAGATCACGGTTGGACTGTGCCTGTTGCCAACATCATTCTGTATTATGAGCACCGGTCTTACACCGCCCTGTTCTGAGCCGATGACCGGTCTTAAATCTGCATAAAAAATATCACCACGTCTAATTACCATATACTTCCACTCCATTTTCTTGCTTTACGGATAGTATTGCCAATTTTTACTGGTGTATTCCATTCCTTTCTATTATTCCGAAAAATGATCTCTCGTACCGATGATCCGTCCACCATGGATATAAACACGTGGTATACGTTTTCCAAGATCACAGGCGAATTCATAATTAAAACGTCCGGATAACCCGCCGACCTCTTCCATGGTAATGCACTCATCACCATCCCTGCCGATCAGTATCACTTCATCCTCATTTTTAACATCCGGAATATCTGTGACATCTACCATAAACTGATCCATACAGACACGGCCAAGAATCGGTGCACGCCTTCCGTGGATCAGAACAGCTCCTTTGTTTGAAAGTCCTCTCGCGTAGCCGTCTGCATAACCGACCGGGATCGTTGCAATCATACGCGGTTCTTTTGTGACATAAGTTCCGCCATAACTGATTGCCCTGCCAGCCGGAAGCTCTTTTACATATGCAACATGTGTCACAAGCGATAATGCAGGTTTTAAGCTGATTGCCGTCTTATCCACGTCCTCAGACGGCCACATTCCATAAAGCGTAATCCCTGCACGCACCATATCCATGTTTGCCTCCGGGATATCGACAATTCCTGCACTGTTTGAGCAGTGGTGAATCGGGATACTTACCCCGCGTTCTTCTAACATGTCGATCATTTTACGGAAAAGTTTTATCTGCTGGTATGTCGGCTCCTTATCTTTTTCATCTGCTTTTGCAAAATGGGTAAAAATACCCTCCACTATAATATGCGGTAGTTTTGAAAGCTGTGCCATCTCATCCGCAGCTTCTTCCGTAACCTGATAACCGATCCGGCTCATTCCGGTATCAATTGCAAAATGAATCTTGCAGTCCCTGCCGATACTTGCAGCCGCAACGGAAAGCTTTTCTGCCATCTCTCTGGTAAATACGGTCGGACGGATGCCCGCTTTGATCATATCCACATACTGATCCGGGAACACATATCCTAAGATCAGGATTGGTTTCTGGATCCCGTGATTTCGAAGGATCAGTCCCTCTTCCACCGTGGCAACCGCATAACCGTATAGATAATCAAGTTTTTCAATCGTCTCTGCAATCTCTACGGCACCATGTCCATAGCCGTCAGCCTTGATGACCGCCATAATTTTTGTATCTTTTGCAATGTTCCCACGCATTGCATCCATGTTGTGAAGAATTGCATCCAGATCGATCTCCGCATGCACTCTGCTGTATCTGTTCATGTTGTTCTCCAATCTATTTTTTTCATTACTTTTTTGTTCAACACAAAATCTATACGCGCTTTTACTGTTGTGTGTAAATATTTAGTACCTTTTTGATCCCGGTGATCAGATCCGAGGCTGTAAGGCCCTGTAAACCTGTCGTCTGTACCATGATATCACCTGCCAAACCGTGAAGGTATACTCCAAGAGGTGCCGCCTGATATGATGTCAGTTTCTGTGCCATAAGTGCACCGATCAAACCGCTTAGTACATCCCCGCTTCCTGCAGTTGCCATTCCCGGATTACCGGAAAGATTCAGATACCTTTTATGATCCGGCAGTGCGGTCACTGTATGTTCATCTTTCAGGACGCAAATAACCTGATTTTCATCTGCAAAATCTGCAGCTGTCTGCAGCAGATTCTTCTGGATTTCTCCAACTGTTTTTCCGGTAAGCCTGCTCATCTCTCCAAGATGCGGTGTAATCACGGCAGTATTCTTAAAATTTTTCCATCTATCTGCCCCCTGCACTCCGGTGTTTTTCTGCTCTGCCACCAGATTTAATGCATCAGCATCAAAAAGAAATGCTTTATTCTCATGTGACGTTCCATATTCTAACACAAAATTTAATATCTGTGCAGAAGTTTTTTCTTTTCCTAGTCCGGGACCGATCACAATGGCATCTGACCAGTCAAGGATCTCCCTCAGAACCGGTTCTTCCGGTACTAAAGTTTTATCGTAAGTAGTAAGAACCGCCTCCGGAACACTGCACTGTAAAATAGTTCTGTTTTCCCCCGGAGTCAGCACACGCACCAGACCACACCCTGTGGCATAAGCTGCTTTCGCAGACAAAACTGCCGCCCCTGCCATATTGACACTTCCGGCGATCAGCAAGAGTTTTCCATAACTGCCCTTATTAGAATGGCTTTTTCTTTTTGGCAGTATCGAAAAATCTTTTTTTTCAAGTGCCATCACGGCCGGCGGTTCACCCAGCCAGCTTTCTTTCGTGATGCCAATATCACATACAATGATCCTGCCGGCATACTCATTTCCCGGCCAGAGGATACTGCCTAATTTTTCAAATGCAAATGTGATCGTAAGATCTGCACGAAACGCTGTGCCAAGAATGGCTCCCGTGTCCGCAGAGATCCCGGATGCAATGTCTACCGCCGCTTTTTCCCCGGAAAGTTCATTCATCCGGCACAGCATATCTGCATATTCACCGGTCACATCTCTTGAGAGTCCCACACCAAATATTGCGTCTATTACAAGAGTAGGTCTGATCTTTTCCGGGATATCCATGTATATAGAAATACCGTATGCATTTAAAATATCCTGCTGTACCCTGTTTGACTCCGAACAGTGCTCTTTATTTCCGGCATAAACGACCGTGACAGCATGTCCTTCCAAAAATAAAAGGCGTGCGATCGCAAGACCATCTCCACCGTTATTTCCACTGCCACACACAATGAGTACTTCCGTAAGATCCACATTTTGTCTATGCAGCTCTTCCACAAATGCTATTGCAGCGCGCTCCATCAAGAGAAGTCCCGGCACCTTAAAATGTGAAATGGTATTTGCATCATATTTTTGCATTTCCCGGCTGTCTACAAGATATTTCATGAAATCCTCCTTGTTTTGCGGAGCAAAATGCGACTGCCTTTGCAGGAGCAGAGGATTTTTCTCCTTGTTTTATAAGGCAAAAAACGCCGCACATAAATCTGTGCGGCAGCTATTTGCTCTCTACATTTACAGCACCTTTTCAGTTGCCGTTTTCTTCTGCTTTTTTGTTTCTGACAATGTTGTAAGACAACTGCATCAGACTGTCGGAAAGATGTACATTCTCCACGACAACATTTTTGTCGATCAATTCAAGATCTACATGGGCAAAATTCCAGATTGCACGGATTCCAAGTCCGACCAGCCTGTTTGCAATCGCATCTGCCTTTTCCTTCGGCATGGTCAGCGCTGCGATATCTACCTGATTTTCTTCACAGAAACTCTCTAATTCATCTAACATACGGATTTTGATCCCGCGTACAGTCACTCCGTCAAGCGCCGGATTTACATCAAAAAGTCCTATGATAACAAAGCCAAGTTTCTCAAATTTTACATAATTGGTAAGTGCCTGACCAAGGTTACCGGCACCCATTACAATAATATTGTGTCTCTCATTCAAACCTAAGATCTTACCGATCTCTTCATATAAATATTTTACATTATAGCCGTAGCCCTGCTGACCGAACCCGCCAAAATTATTCAGATCCTGTCTGATCTGGGATGCGGTCACATTCATCCGTTTGCTCAGATCATTGGATGATATACGCTCCACACCGGCGTCTAATAGTTCTCCGAGGTAACGGTAATAACGCGGCATCCTTCGGATCACTGCCTGTGATATCTCTTTTTCCTGCACAAAAGGTTCCACCTTTCTTACGTTCTCTCGTTTATTATAGTGATTTCCCCTGTGTCTGTCAATGTGTGAAATTTTTAACTATCTTTAGCTCCATCCAGCTGCATTGACAGATCTTCCCACGTTTCATAGCAGGTTTCAAGGCGTTCCCTGCACTCCTGCTGTCGTGCAGCAAGTTCATTTAACTTTGCGGAATTGACTGCATTTTCCGGCTTCGCACATTCTTCATCGATCGCGCTTATCTCTTCTTCTAATGCTGCAATCTCATCTTCTATTTTTTTCAGACTGTTTTCAATCTTACGGATCCTTGCCTGTTCTGCCTTCTGCGCCTGCCAGTCAAGTTTATTGACCGCATCATCCTGTTTTCCTGCCTGAATATCCGATATTTCCTGTGGTTTTACATACAGTTGCGTCATGATATCGTGTTTTTCCAGATAATAATCATAGTTTCCAATATAATTTACAACCGTCTCACCTGTCAGCTCAAGGATCCTCGTCGCCGTCTGATTGATAAAATAGCGGTCATGGGAAACGAAAAATACGGTTCCGGTATACTGGTTTAACGCAGATTCCAAAATTTCTTTGGATGTAATATCCAAATGGTTCGTCGGCTCATCAAGAATCAGAAAATTCGCATCGGAAAGCATTAATTTTGCTAAGGAAACACGTCCTCTCTCTCCACCGCTCAAATCTGAAATGCGCTTAAACACATCATCATTTGTAAACAAAAATGCTGCTAACACATTGCGGATCTTCGTATTATTCAGCCCCGGATAGGCATCTGAGATTTCCTCAAAGATCGTCTTTTCCATATGTAAAAGCTGATGTTCCTGATCGTAATATCCGATATGCACATTCGAACCAAGTGTCACGGTACCGCCATCTGCCGGAATCAGATTATTGATGATCTTTAGTATGGTCGTTTTACCAGTTCCATTGTTACCGATCAGCGCCACCCGTTCCCCACGTTTGATCTCAAATGAAATATCCGAAAACAATGTGACCGGCGGATAGGATTTTGCAAGATTTGACACGGTAAGGACGTCATTTCCGCTGACCACATTTGGCTCTAACACGATCTTAATATCCGTATTATCCTCAACCGGCTTTTCAATGCGTTCAATCTTATCTAACATTTTTTCACGGCTTTCCGCACGCTTGATAGATTTTTCGCGGTTGAATGATTTTAATTTTGTAATAACTTCTTCCTGGTGTCTGATCTCACGCTGCTGGTTGTAATACTGTTTTAACAGATCTTCACGAACTTTTGCTTTTTTCTTTGCAAAATCCGAATAATTTCCCTGATATACATACGCTTTATGCTGGAAAATCTCTACAACTTTTGTGACAACACGATCCAGAAAATAACGGTCATGTGCTACGATCACAACAGCCCCTTTGTAAGCCCGCAGAAAATTCTCAAGCCAGCGGATCGACTCCATATCCAGATGGTTCGTCGGCTCATCTAAAAGCAGTACATCCGGCTTTGTGACTAAAAGTTTGCCAAGGGAAACTCTTGTTTTCTGTCCTCCGGATAACTCGCTCATCTGTTTGCTCAAATCTTCATCTGAAAAACCAAGTCCTTTTAAAATACCGGTCACTTCACTGCGGTATGCATATCCGTTCACCTGTTCAAATTCATGGCTTAATTTATGGTAAGTATCTAAAAGCTGCTCTAATGCTTCCCCGGAGAGTGTGTTCATCTGCGTTTCCATATCACGCAGCCGTTCCTCCATCTCGATAATGTCGCGTTTAGAATCTAATACTTCCTCATAGATCGTATGGTGGCCGGAAACATCCTGATATTGGGCAAGATAACCGATCGTTTTATCTTTTGCGAGCGTCACTTCCCCCTCGTCCGGATTTTCCTGTTTCATAATTATTTTAAGCAGCGTAGATTTGCCGGCACCATTGATGCCGACAACCGCTGCTTTTTCATTTTCTTCAATATGAAAACTTACATTTTTTAAAATTTCGTCAGTCCCGAATGACTTTGAGATATTCTGACAAGATAAAATCATAATGATAACATTCCTTCTAATGTGGTTCGGATTGCCTTGATGAAATCCTCACTGTTTAACACAGTCGGATGCTCTAATGTTGTAATGAGCGCAAGGTCTTTTGTCATTTTACCACTCTCAATGGTAGATATACAAGCTTTTTCTAATTTATCTGCAAAATCCTGCAATTCTTTGATGCCATCGATCTCGCCACGTTTTCTCAAGGCTCCTGTCCATGCAAAAATCGTTGCGACAGAGTTTGTGGATGTCTCCTCACCCTTTAAATGTTTGTAATAATGGCGCTGTACGGTTCCATGTGCAGCCTCATACTCATAATATCCCTGTGGAGAGACAAGCACGGAAGTCATCATGGCAAGGGAACCAAATGCGCTGGATACCATATCACTCATGACATCACCATCATAGTTTTTGCATGCCCAGATGTAACCGCCTTCGGATTTCATGACACGTGCAACTGCATCATCGATCAATGTATAGAAATAGGTAATTCCGGCTTCTTCAAATTTTTCCTTATACTCTGCGTCAAAGATTTCCTGGAAAATGTCTTTAAATGTATGGTCATATTTTTTGGAAATAGTGTCTTTGGTTGCAAACCACAGATCCTGCTTTGTATCTAAAGCATAGTTGAAGCAGCTTTTTGCAAAACTTTCAATGGAATTGCATAGATTGTGCTGTCCCTGTACCACACCTGCACCTGTGAAATTATGGATCAGTTCTCTTGTCTCTGTTCCATTCTCATCAGTGTATACAAGCTCACATTTACCAGGTCCCGGAATCTTCATCTCAGATGCTTTGTAAACATCACCATAAGCATGACGTGCAATTGTGATCGGTTTTTTCCAGTTTTTCACACATGGTTCAATTCCTTTTACAACGATCGGTGCACGGAAAACTGTTCCATCTAAGATTGCACGGATCGTTCCGTTCGGACTCTTCCACATTTCTTTTAAATTGTACTCTTTGACACGTGCTGCATTTGGAGTGATCGTTGCACATTTTACGGCAACACCGTATTTCTTTGTTGCATTTGCAGAATCAATCGTCACCTGATCGTCTGTCTCGTTACGATACTCTAATCCCAGATCATAATAATCGGTTTTAAGGTCGATAAAAGGGGTTAATAATTCATCTTTGATCATCTTCCAGAGAATTCTGGTCATCTCATCTCCGTCCATCTCTACTAATGGAGTTGTCATTTTAATTTTTTCCATCGCTTATTTTTCCTTTCTGCCTTGTTTTCATGAATCTCACAAATGTTACTTTTTTAACAAATTATCCCAGCCATAGTGATCCATATTCTCAATGGTCTTCATAATATGCTGGTTTGCAAGCTTTTCTGCAAGTTGTGCATCATGCTGTTTCAATGCCTCCACAATCCTGCGGTGTTCATTATTCGAATCCACTGCCCTGTTCTTATCGGAAAGAGTGATCTTTCTGACGCGCTGGGCATAGTGATGAAAATCGGAAAGCACATGCCGTAATTCCCGACTGCCACTTGCGGTATATAAAATCTCGTGGAACTTATTGTCCAGCTCAACCATCTGTTCTGCGTTTCCTTTTGTTGCATGAAAGTCAGACAAAAAAATATTTTCCTCCAACTCATCCAACTGTTCTTTCGTGATATTCTCCGCAGCCCACTTAGCACACAATCCTTCCAGACGGCTTCTGATCTCATAAATATCTTTGATATCTTTCTGGGATATGCCAACCACATAAGCGCCTTTATTGGGAATGATCGTGACCAGACCTTCGAGTTCCAGCTGACGCAGTGCCTCCCTCACAGGGGTTCTGCTGACGCCGAGTTCCTCACCGATTGATTTCTCCTTCAGTTCCTCGTCTCTCTCATATTTTCCGGAAAGAATGTTCTCCCTTATCATATGAAAGACTCTCGAGCCCAAGGAGTAATTGTCTTCTCCCATAATTATCTCTCCAAAGTATCTATCTTTAATTTCTTACAGCACTTACCGATCTCTTCTACCAACTCATTGTCTGTCAAAACGGTCACACGGCCTTCCTCATACTGCTTGTCTACCCATACTTTTACCATCTTGACAAGTTCTGAATTCTTATCGACGCCTTTTTCCTTTGGCAGATGATAATAAGAATTGATCCATAATGCAATTCCTGCCAGACCGGATGTATTTGATACGGATACAAGTGGTGGTCTGTTTAAAAATTTTCCCGTATCAAAAATGTTGTAAATTTCCTCATTTTTCAACAGACCGTCTGCATGGATACCGGCTCTTGTGACATTAAAGTTTCTTCCGACAAACGGTGTGCGGCTTGGCTGCACATAGCCTAATTCTTTTTCAAAATACTCTGCCAGCTCTGTGATCACAGTTGTGTCCATGCCGTCTAAGGTTCCCTTTAACTGTGCATACTCAAATACCATTGCTTCCAGAGGTGTATTTCCGGTTCTCTCTCCGATACCAAACAGAGAGCAGTTGACACCGCTTGCACCGTAAAGCCATGCCGTAGTCGAGTTGTTGACCGCCTTGTAAAAGTCATTGTGTCCATGCCATTCGATCAATTCAGACGGGACACCTGCATGTGTGGTAAGTCCATAAATGATTCCCGGTACGCTTCGCGGAATTACGGCACCAGGGAAATTGACACCATAACCCATCGTATCACAGGCACGGATCTTGATCGGTATCTTATATTCATCCATCAGTTTCATCAGCTCGACACAGAATGGGATCACAAATCCATAAATATCAGATCTTGTGATATCTTCGAGATGACATCTTGGACTGATACCTGTCTCCAAACATTCACGGATCACACTTAAGTAGAGGTTCATAACCTCACGCCTTGTCATTTTCATTTTATAGAAAATATGATAATCCGAACAGCTTACCAGTATACCGGTTTCCTTGAGTCCTATATCCTTTACAAGCTCAAAGTCCTTTTTGCTGGCACGAATCCACGATGTAACCTCCGGGAACTTATATCCTCTCTCGAGACACTTGTAAACAGCGTCCCTGTCCTTTTTGCTGTAGAGGAAAAACTCGCTCTGTCTGATTATTCCCTTAGGGCCACCAAGCTTATGTAAATAATCATAAATGGTAACAATCTGCTCCGTCGTGTACGGTGCTCTCGACTGCTGGCCGTCTCTGAATGTAGTATCTGTAATCCAAATGTCCTCCGGCATATTGTGAGGCACTATTCTGTCATTGAATGCTATCTTAGGAACTTCTGAATAAGGAAAGAGATTTCTAAAAGTATTCGGCTCATCTACATCCACGAGCTGGTAAAAATGCTCTTCAAGCTGCAGTAAATTTGTTTTTTCGTTCATCAAAACTTCTCTCATCTTCACGTCTCCTGTGCTTAGTTTTATCTTTTGAATAATTGTATACAATTATACTTTTTGTGTCAATAAAAAAATTTAAATCTTAGTGTAACACTTTGTTATGTCTATCATAACCTAGAGTGTAAATAAATTTTATTGGAGGTCACTTATGAGTGATTTAGCAGCAACAAACTGTTCATGCAGCAATACAGATAACGGATGCGGATGTTCTTCGATTTTATGGATCATCCTGTTACTGTGCTGCTGTTGTGGAAATGGTAACGGAGGCTCTTTCTTCGGAGGAAACGACTGTGGAAGTGGCAATAACAGCTGTATCTGGGCTATCATCTTACTTTTCTGCTGTGGTGGCTTTGGCTGTGGCGGCAACAGCAATAACGGCTGCGGATGTGGCTGCGGCTGCTGATTTACATTTTTACTGCGGGTCTTTTCGGCCCGCAGCTTTTTACGATTTTTCAGTATTCTTTTTTTGCCTGCGCTGCTCTTTTTCTTTGAGCTTTTCAAGGACTTTACATTCGCCCTTCACCCTGTGCTTTTTGATGCATTCTTCATCTATCTCGTATACGTCGTGACCATCTATGATAAGCATATATCTTTTTTTAATAATATATGCTGTAAACATGCATAATGTGAATCAGGTGACATATTATATAGAAATATATTTTAAAGGATTTTTATGGACGAGAACAGCCTGTTTACACCATTCGATGAAATAACCCAGACAAGGGAGCTTCAGATGCTTAAAACCATAATTCCATATATGCCGCATGACTCACAAAAGCAAATGACTCTTATGGTTCACTACATATCACTTATGAATTCAATGAGAATGATAGATTGTGCACCTGCACTGTCTGTTGCGGAGACTGAAAGTATGTCAGACAGAAGACTATCCATGCTCAATGCCTTAAAGAAATACTGCAGCAAAAGTGAACAGGATACGATAGACAATCTATTAAATATTTTTTCAGTTTTGGACAATAGGGAGATTTATGACAAAGCAGGAATTTTTAAATAATTTTGCACAAAAGGAAAAACCAAAGGACACAACAAGTGCCATGCCGTTTCTCATGGAAAGTATTAAGGAGGCAAAGCGTAACGGCATAGAATTTACCAAAGAAGAGGTCTATTCCATGTGCACTGAGCTAAGCAAAAACCTGCCTGAGAAAAACCGCAGGCAGGTTGAAAAGCTTTTAAAAATGTTATAGTTTAATTTTTAAATGAATCTGTATTTATGCGAAGTATCTTGTCTATCGGTGCAGGCGAGTTTCCCTTGCCATCCGTGCCCTCAAGGTACTTCTCCCCCGCAGATTCAAAAATGACATACAATCTTTTATCCACACTGTCAAGCTCCTCTGAGCCCGGCGGCATCTCTATTGTGATGTCGGGTCTGTTTGGCCTTGACGACAGAGCTATGAGTGATTTGTAGCACTTGATATACGATGACTCATTCCTGCCATAGGAGGTGCTCAGATATACCTTTCCTGAGGCATCAAATGTAACGCCCTGCACTCTGGCAGGTATCGTATATGTGCTCAGGCTTGTGAGCCTGTCGTCCTTTTTGTCATAATAATATGCTACCATCTTTGACCTAAAAAGGATATTGTGAGTGGCTATCCACAGCCTGCCTCCATAGAATGTGATGCATGACGGCTTGTTTCCCACATCAAACACATCTACCACACCTGTCGCATCGATGACCTGCTT
>OHEL01001225.1_pt1 | contig 11719 bp, 8 predicted proteins | sample 1567251 | NCBI WGS metagenome assembly OHEL01 (sample SAMEA3879601, study PRJEB24766) | human gut metagenome | biome: human-associated habitat; feature: feces | place: USA | collected 1985/1987
GCATGGTTCGTAGCGTTCACAAATTCTTCACAAAATAATTAGCACTCACCTCTTGACAGTGCTAATAATAAGTGTTATATTACAGCTAGAACAAAGGAAGGGGAACAACAAGGAAGCCTCTTAAAAACCTTAGTTCTGCAGCGAAAGCTGCTAAAATAAATACCACATCGGCAGTGTCCGGAGTGTCAAAATAGATTGCAGCTGGCGCTGCAGATGTTAAAGTATAAAATCCAGTTTGGAGCACTGAAAGGAGATTTTGATTATGTTAGTACCGAGCATTTTTACAAATAGTTTATTTGATGATTTCTTTGATTTTCCATATGTTGATGACAAGAAGACAGAGAGAAAGCTGTATGGTCACAACGCAGCAAACCTGATGAAGACTGATATTCAGGAATATGATGACGGCTATCAGTTAGAGATTGATCTTCCAGGCTTCAAGAAAGATGAAGTACATGCAGAGTTAAAGGATGGTTATCTGGTAGTCAGTGCTGAGAAAGGTCTTGACGAGGACGAGCAGGATAAGAAGACTGGCAAGTATTTAAGAAGAGAGCGTTATGCAGGATCATGCCAGAGAAGCTTCTATGTTGGCAAGGATATCACCGAAGAGGATATCAAGGCACAGTTCCAGCATGGTATGCTGACACTGTTTGTTCCGAAGAAAGAAGCAAAGCCAGTTGTAGAAGAGAAGAAACACATTACAATTGAATAAATATTGTTATGCAGGGCGCATCCGAAAGGGTGCGCCCTATTTTTATCACTTGCAATGAGCCATCAGGGACAATAAAAGAGCCATTGCCCCTGCCCACCTGAGAAAAAAAGTCCAATAAGACAGCATGTGTATTCTTGACAATATCGATAGATAAAATTAATATAACAGTGTGATATAACACTGTTATATTTTTGCAAACACAGGAGGATGGAACCATATGTCAGTTAAAGCAGAGAAAACCAGGGAAAAAATACTGGACACAGCACTCAGACATTTTTTGAAGGATGGATTCAGTGGAGCATCTTTAAGGAATATTGTGAAAAATGCAGGACTTACAACAGGGGCATTTTATAAGTACTATCCGACAAAGGAAATGCTCTTTGATGCATTGACGGATCCCTATATGGAACATATTTATCAGATTTATGACCAGATCGTTGAGGCGTTTGAAAAGCTTTCGGCCAGTGATCAGACAAGGAATATGTCGGATACATCCAGTGATGGGATGGAGCAGATGGTTGATTATATCTATGATCATTATGATAATTTCAGATTATTGCTGAAATGCGGAGACAGTGGAAAATTTGAGTTATTCATACACAATATGGTAGAGCGGGAAATGAAGTCCAGCCTGAAATATATGGAAAAGATGAAAGAGAACGGTGTGAAAATACCGATTGTAGAGGAAAGCCTTATGCATATGATCTATACGGGATTTTTTTCATCAGTATTTCAGATCATTGAGCATGATATAGATAGAGAGACTGCAAAGAAAAATGTGCATCAGCTGAAAGAATTCAATACAGGTGGCTGGGAACGATTGTGGAATATTGAATTCCCGGTATAACTAATGTAAGTCAGGTGGCTAATGCCAGTAAGCCACCTATTTTATTATATATGAGTTAGAATAAACTAATGAAAGAAACAACAATAAAACCAAAGTAAGGAGTGAACGAATGTGAAAGAAAAAAAGAAGTCGGCAGTCAGCTGGATCCTGACATGGGCCGGACAAAAAAGAATTGCCTATGTATGGAGTGTGTTACTTGCAATCGGAAATGTGATTTTTAAGATTTTGCCGTATTTTATTATTGCAGATATAGTAAAGCTGTTTTTAAATGGTGAAAAGGAGTTTGAAATATATCTTGCAAAAGCGGTTCTGATTGCATTATCGTTTATCATTGCAGAACTGCTTCATTCACTTTCGACAGCATTGTCACATAAAGCAACGTTTGCAGTACTTGCAAATATAAGAAAATCCTGCTGTGACAAGCTGGCGCGGGTACCTCTTGGCTATGTGAAAGACACACCTTCCGGTACATTTAAAAATATTATGGTGGAAAGAATCGACAGTATCGAGACAACACTGGCGCATATTGTCCCGGAATTCACGTCCAATCTGCTGGCACCGATTGTGATTTTGATTTATTTCTTCCTGACAGACTGGAGACTGGCACTCTGGTCATTGGTGCCGGTTATAGTGGGATTTCTTTCCTATTTTGGAATGATGCTGGATTATAAACCAAGCTTCGAGAGAACGGTTCAGACAACAAAAGATCTGAATGATGCGGCAGTGGAATATATTGACGGAATCGAAGTGATCAAGGCATTTGGAAAGACAGAAAGTTCTTATGCAAAATTTACAAAGGCGGCTATGGCTTATGCAGATTCCTTTATTTCCTGGATGAAACGGTGCTCGATCTTTCATGGACTGATGATGGTGGTCACACCTTATACGCTTCTTACGGTATTGCCGTTTGGGGCACATTATGTAGCCAATGGAACACTTGCGATTTCAGATTTTGTCATCTGCATTATTTTATCACTTGGAATCGTTGGACCGTTGATCACAGTGGGTTCCTATACAGATGATCTTGGCAAGATCGGAGTGATTGTTGGTGAAGTGGCAGGAATTCTGGAACAGCCGGAGCTTGAACGTCCAGAGAAAAGTAAAAGTGTTCCAAAAGATAACTCCGTTACACTTGAAAATGTCAGGTTTGGTTATCACGACAAAGAGATTCTGCATGGAGTAACTATGGAGCTAAAAGCAGGAACGGTAAATGCAATCGTAGGACCTTCCGGAAGCGGAAAGTCAACCATCGCAAAGCTGATTGCGTCCTTGTGGGATGTGGATTCCGGAAGTATTAAAATCGGTGGAGTTGATGTCAAAGAAATGTCGCTTGCAGATTTTAATCGGAAAATTGCATATGTTGCACAGGATAATTATCTGTTCAATGAAACGGTACGTGAAAATATTAGACAGGGAAATCCGGAGGCTACAGATGAACAGATCATCGAGGTGACAAAGAAAAGCGGATGCTATGAATTTATCATGCAGCTTGAGAACGGATTTGATACGGTTGTAGGAGGTGCAGGAGGACATCTGTCAGGAGGAGAGAGGCAGCGTATCTCCATTGCAAGGGCAATGCTGAAGGATGCTCCGATTGTAATTCTTGATGAGGCAACTGCTTATACGGATCCGGAAAATGAGGCGATTCTGCAGAATTCTATTGCAAAACTGGTAGCAGGGAAGACACTGATCGTAATCGCACACAGGCTTTCTACCGTTAAGGACAGTGATCAGATCTTTGTCGTAAATGATGGAAATGTAACAGCACATGGTACACATGAGGAACTACTGATGTCATGCCCGCTTTATAAGGAAATGTGGGATGCCCATATTTCTGTAAAAGATACGGTGAAGGAGGGAGAATGATATGTTTGGAATTCTGGCAAAATTCTTTCGTTTTTCAGGCAGGGAAAATGGTAATAAATTTAAACTGTCGATAGTGATCGGACTTATAGAGGCTCTCGCTTCAGCAATGAAGATACCGGCTATTATGTACATATTGATTGGTTTGATGAGTGGAAAACCAATAGGAAAATATATTGGTGGTTCAATTGCGATCATGGTGATTGCAATTGTAGTTGATGTCATCTGTAAGAGATACTCTACAGTGCTTCAGACAGAAGGCGGATATAATGCGAGTGCTTTTATGAGAATCAAGATTGCAGAGCATCTGCGTTATCTGCCGATGGGATATTTTAATGCCAACAGCATCGGGGAAATTTCTTCTATTACGACGAATACAATGGAAACACTTGGCGATGTAGCTGCGAGAGTGGTTATGCTGACCATGCAGGGAATTCTGGAAACATCCATGATCATTCTTATGCTGTTTCTTTTTGACTGGAGAATTGGACTGACAGCTGCAGCAGGAGTGCTTATTTTCTTTGGTGTAAATGCTGTGATGCAGAATGCAGGGAAAAACGATTCAGAGCAAAAAGTGGTATGCGATACAGAGCTTGTAAATCAGATCATGGAGTATCTGCAGGGAATATCAGAAGTAAAATCATACAACCTGCTTGGAAAACAGGCGAAAAGATTAAATGATGCAAATGAAGCATGTGAAAAGATCAATACAAAGATGGAGATGTTGTTTGTTCCCTATCATTTTCTGCAAAGTGTGGTAACAAAAATTACAGGTGCTGTGATCGTAGCGTGCAGTGCATATTTTTATATTAATGGAACTATGAGTGCGGTCTATGCAATTGGTATGACAATCTCAGCATTTATGCTTTATGCCAGTCTGGAATGTGCAGGAAATTATTCATCTCTTTTACATGTGGTAAGCGTATGTGTAGATAAAGCAAATGCAATATTGGAGCTGGATACCATGGATATCGACGGTAAAGAAATACAGCCGGAAAATTACGATATTAGACTTTCTAATGTTTCGTTTTCTTATGACAAACGGAAGATCATTGATGATATATCGCTCTCTATTCCGCAGAAAACGACGACAGCAATCGTTGGACCATCTGGTGGAGGAAAATCAACACTTTGCAATCTGATTGCCAGGTTCTGGGATGTGGATTCCGGGGAAGTGACACTTGGAGGTGTGAATGTAAAAGACTACAGCATGAACAGTCTGATGCGTAATTTTTCATTTGTATTTCAGTCGGTGTATTTGTTCGCAGACACCATTGAGAATAATATTAAATTCGGACGTCAGGATGCAAGCCATGAGGAAGTGGTGGAAGCGGCAAAGAAAGCGTGCTGTCACGATTTCATCAGCAAACTTCCGAATGGATATGACACAGTGATCGGAGAAGGAGGAGCCACACTTTCCGGTGGTGAGAAACAGCGTATTTCGATAGCCAGAGCGATTATGAAGGATGCGCCAATCGTCATATTGGATGAAGCGACGGCAAATGTTGATCCAGAGAATGAAAAGGAGCTGATGGATGCAGTAGATGCACTTACAAAGGAAAAAACGATTATTATGATTGCCCACAGATTAAAAACAGTCAGACATGCAGACCAGATTGTGGTTGTTGACAAAGGAAGAATTGTACAGCAGGGAACACATGAGCAACTAATGAAGCAGGAAGGCATTTATAAGAGATTTGTGGATGCAAGGCAGCAGGCAGTAAGCTGGAAACTGGCCCACTGAGAAATAATCCACAGTTGGAGAATATCCAAATTGAATTGTCTGAAAGAGATTTAATTTAAGTTTCTCTAAGTTTCACTTGTATAGGTGGAATGAGGAAAATTCAATAGAGCAATATGAAAAAAGCACTGAAAACCGTTGGACTAATGGTTTTCAGTGCTTTTTTCTTTGGTTAAAGAGAAAAAACATAATAAATTTAAGTTTTGCTAAGTTTCACTAAGTTCTGCATTTGCAGATCGCCATTGTCTTTTCGGCTCATATTTCCCACACCCATCACAGGTCTGTGGCCAGTTAATTTTCCACTCAAAATACTCATCTCTGGTAATTTTACCGGATTTCAATTCTTCTTTTCTGAGAACCCATTCTTTCATAAAATCATTGAGAACTCCATAATTGAACCACATACCAACAGGTGGATGAGCCGGCCAGTTATCAGAATCATGATAACGGACAGCGGTATCCTCACTGGAATTGCATTTTTCACCCGGATAGGTTTCTAACTGAAAGAGATTAATAGCTGCTGGGTTAAATTCATCAATCCAGAATAGGATTTCTATAAGTTCAGATGCATCCATAGTAGTCGGTTCGTGTAGTACCAGTGGATTTATATCCAGAATCTTAGCCATTTCAGTTACAAGATCTTTACGGGGAACCCTGTAATTCGTTTCGTATTGGGCAAGGCGGTTTGCACCTTTATCGCCCCAACCGAGGGCAGCACCAAGTTCTGCCTGTGTCATATTCCGGAATGTCCGGATTTTTTTTATTTTATCACCGATTGTCATATCAGATTTCCAACTTTCTTTTTGATAAATCCATTTTACTACCAAAAACAAGGAATGTAAACAGAAAGATTCGCATTGAAGCGAATAAAGCACTTGACATTCGCATGAAAGCGAATTAAAATGGCAGTATAATAAAGGTTCGCATGAAAGCGAATGTACAGATGAGGATAAATACTTTTTGCAAATTATTGCAAAATTAGGTTGGTAAAATCATTCTGTCAGGCTTTATTAGTGAGAGGATTTTTTTGAAGAGAACAACATTTTGGTGTTTCCAGGCTGTAATAAGTGAAAGGATATTCAAAAAACTCTCTTTTGTACCTTGAAAACTGCATGAGCTGTATAATCTGATTCCACAGATGCCATAACCCTGTAAATGATTTTACAGGCGAGCGTCGAAGATACTCCGGAAACGGCTGGTAAGTTTGCGAAGAAGCTACCAGCATTCAGAAATATTCTGATAGAGGTTGGCAGTAACGCTGACAGCAGATTATACGAATGGAAGCCAACACGCCGAACGGAATATGCAATGCTATAACAATAGATAAACTGTGAGAACAAAATACGAAAAGGTAAGGTGATGCAATTGAGAAAATTGCAGGTATAGGACAACTGATACAAAGAATATGTTGGAAAAGAGGTGAGCATCATGGTGAATCAGTCAGTAATAGATTCCAGTGTTAATCTGGAGCAGTTAAAGGACATTGAAGATTTAATTCCTGATATGGATAAAGCTATTTCTGAAAAAGTGGAAACTTTTCTGGATAAATCTGGCGATCAGCCGTATGCTCACATGAATGAAGGGTATGTGGTAGTCGTGGAAATGACAGGAGAAATGGATGCTACAGATGCGATCAGTGATTATCTAAGAAAAAGAACGGAGTTGATGTATTAGATGCAAGTCTTGAAAAAATATCTTGCGAAGCTACAGATGTTATGTTAATGTGAGGTCAGGGAAAATGAACGTGATACATGGTTTCTGACTTCAAATTCAATGGAATAAGTAAGTTGGGAGCGATGTAAAATGGAACAGATGCAAATGAATATGCCAGATATATACGATGCTGCATTGTATCTTCGGTTATCGAAAGATGATATGGAAGAGGGAGGTGCGAAGTCAGAGAGCAACAGCATTGCAAATCAGAGAGAGTTACTTCGGAGCTTTGTAAAAAGCCAGCCGGATATTCAGATCTTTGATATATATGTGGATGACGGATACTCAGGAGGAAATTTTGACCGACCTGAGTTTAAACGAATGACAACTGATATAGAAGCTGGAAAAGTAAACTGTGTGATTGTAAAAGACTTATCCAGATTCGGAAGAGAGTATATAGAAGCCGGGCGATGGATCGAAAAGACCTACCCGGCTTTAAATGTGCGTTTTATTTCAGTTACAGACCAGTTCGACAGTAAAACAGCAGATTTTTCAGAGAAGTCATTTGTAGTTCCAATCAAAAATTTTGTAAATGAAAGCTATTGCCGGGACATTTCCGGTAAAGTGCGAAGCCATCAGAAAATCAAACGTGAGAAAGGTGAATTTATTGGAGCATTTGCCCCGTATGGTTACTGCAAAGATCCGGAGAATAAGAACTGTCTGGTGATTGATTCTTATGCAGCAGATATTGTAAGAAAAATATTTTCATGGAAAATTGATGGGTTCAGTCTTGGAGCAATCGCAGAAAAACTGAATGTACGTCATGTGCAGTCGCCAAAAGAATATAAAAAGGCAAATGGCGAGAATTACAATTCTGGATTTCACAGCTCAGACACACCGAAATGGTCGGCAGTGCAGATCAAAAGGATTCTGACAAATGAAGTCTATATTGGAAACATGGTACAGGGCAAGCAGGAACGAATCAGCTACAAGGTAAAACAACGTTTGGATAAGCCAGAAGCAGAGTGGGTGAAAGTAGAAAATACGCATCCGGCAATTATCAGGCAAAATGATTTTGACGTAGTGCAGAAGCTGCTTCAATATGATGGCAGAGCATCAAAAACATCAGACAGTGCAAACTTTTTTTCGGGTTTTGTATTTTGCGGAGATTGCCATACACCGATGATACGCAGGGTAAATCAGTATAAGGGGAAGAAAAAAGCTTTTTATATCTGCCAGACAAAGAATAAAGGTGGAGATTGTACCAGACACAGTATTCCGGAAGAGGTGCTGAAAAGAATTGTGTTGAAAGAGATTCAGGCATATACGGCACTTTTCGTAGACTATCAGATGATTATGGAAGAACTTTGTGAGATGCAAGTCAGTTACGATCAGGTAATTGGTTATGATACACAGATTAGTAAGTTACAGGAAGAATATAACCGCTATTACAGTCTGAAAGCATCTTTGGGTGATGACTTGAAAGAGGGACTGATCAGTAAAGAGGAGTTTGATGATTTTCGGGAAAGTTACGGAAGAAAATGTGAAGAACTGGAGCAGATGATTGAAAATCAGAAAAAGCTGGTAAAGCAAATGTTTGAGGGTGGAGTGTCTGCAACTGTTCAGTTGGAGGACTGGAAGAAATCACTGGAAATCAAAGAACTGGATCGCACATTGCTGGCACTGACCGTAGATAAAATCTATATTTATGAAAATAAGCAAATTAAAATTCACATCCGTTATCAGGATATGATTGAGAAAATGAAAGTCATAAGACGGTTTTATGCGGAACACCGGACAGAGTGCAGGAAAGAGGTGGGATAAATGGCAAGGACAGCAAAAAGATATAAGAAAAACACAGAGAAGAAAGTTCTTGGGATTCCGGTATGTATGGCTGCAATTTATGCCAGATTATCCGTAGACAGTGATGAAAAAAAGTCAGAATCTATTGAAACACAGGTTACGCTGATAAAAGAATTCATTCAGAAGCACAATGAAAATCCAGACAGAGAGTATGAGATTGCTGTATATGACATTTATTCTGATCTGGGAAAAACTGGAACAAATTTTGACAGACCGGGATTTGAACGGATGATGAATGATGTCAGGGCAGGTAAAATAAACTGTATTCTGGTAAAGGATTTCTCACGATTTGGAAGAAATTATATCGAAACTGGCAACTATCTGGAAAAGATTCTTCCTTTTATGAAAGTGCGGTTTATTTCTGTATGTGACAACTATGATTCATTTGCACCTGGTGCTAAGAATCAGGAATTATCCATGAATATCAAAAATCTTGTGAATGATGCTTATGCGAAAGACATTTCTGCAAAAGAACGGGCAGCGAAACGTATTGCACAGAAAAATGGTGAGTATGTGGGATCTACAGCTCCATATGGATATTGTGTGGAAAAGATAAATGGAATTTATAAGTTGATTGTGGAACCGGAATCTGCAAAGATTGTCCGTAGGATTTTTGAAGAATATGCTTCTGGAGATGGTATACAGAGTATTATTGACAGGCTGTTTGAGGATGGAGTACATCGTATTTCAGACTATAACCAATATCATCATGTGTACTGTAAGGACGGAGAAAAGCTTCATCAGTGGGGAAATTCTTCGATACGTGCGGTGTTGAACCGAAATAATTATTATGGTGATCTGGTTCAGAGAAAATATGAATCCAGATTTCAAAGAGGTGAAAAATGGTGTGATATACTGGATGAAAGCCAGTGGATTATTACGCCAAATGCCCATGAGCCGATTATCAGCCGAGAACTGTTTGACAAAGCACAAGTCAGGTTAAAAGCAGCACAACAGAAAACAACAAAAACTACGGCAGGATGGGAAGAGGATGAAAGAGCATTTTATAATGTATTCTATTGTGGAGACTGCAAGCGGAAAATGTGTACACGCAGATACAGAGGCAATGTGTATTACTTTTGCAATGCTGCCTGGTATCGGGATGAAAGAAAATGTAGTCACAAATCTATTTCCGAAGAGAAGCTGCAGAAAATTGTCCGCTCGGAGCTGACCAGACAGTTTCAGTTATCTGGCTTACGGAAAAAGGATATGTCTGCTATAAGCAGTGCGGTATTTCTTTCCAAAATCAATGAGATTCAAACTGAGATCAGAAAATTGGATGCAGATATGGAAAGACGTTCAGAAAAACTGGCACAGGCATTTATGCAATATAAAGAGGGGGAACTTTCCAAAGAAGCCTATATAGAAATGAAAGATGACCGTAATAGCTGGAAAGAGTTCTGCGAAGAGAGAAAGAAGTCTTTAGAGCAGACCATACGAAAGCTGGAAAAACAGCAGAAAGAAGAAGCCAGATTTTTACGAAGCCTGCTGGAGCTGGATGGGACAACCAGAATCAATGCGGAATTTGCAGAAGGCTTGATTGAAAGTATGTATCTATATGGTGATGGCAAACTGGAAATCAACTTCGGGTTTAAGGGGGCGGTAGAACATGAGTGATCAGAAACTGATTATTGGATATTACCGCCTTTCCATGGAAGATGACTCAGAGGGAGAAAGTAACAGCATTATTAATCAGAGAAAACTGGTAAAAGATTATATTTCCAATATTCCTGAACTGGTGGCTATGCCCTTTCAGGAGTTCTACGACGATGGATATTCTGGTTCCAGTATGGAACGTCCGGCAATTAAGCAGGTTCTGGAACTTGCCAGGGAGAATAAAGTGCAGTGTATTGTAGTAAAAGATTTTTCACGTTTTGCCAGAAACTATATTGAGATGGGAACTTATCTGGAACAGATTTTTCCATTCCTGGGAGTACGATTCATTTCTATCTCAGACCGATATGATTCTAAAGATTATAAGGGAAAGAGTTCGGATATTGAAGTACAGTTTAAAGGACTGATAGCAGATTTTTATGTGAAAGACCAGTCCGTAAAGGTAAAAGCGGCAGTCAGTACCAGACGAGGAAAAGGTGAGTATTGCTGTGGCTCTGCACCGTATGGGTATCGAATCAATCCTGAAAATAAGAAAGAACTGGTGATTGTAGAGGACGAAGCAGAAGTGATTCGCAGAGTATTTGAACTGACAAATCAGCGGTATTCCAAGATGGAGATTTGTAAGTTATTCAATGAAGAGGGTGTATTGACTCCCTTGCAGTCTATGAGCAGACGACAGAAATCAGACAGCAAGAAAGCTGCATCAAGAGGATTGCAGTGGACGAGTGATATGATACGGAAGATTGTGGATGATAAGACTTATATAGGCTGTATGGTCTATGGAAAGACAAAGATTCCAGATCCCGGAACAGGGAAAGAAGTACCAGTGCCGAGAAATCAGTGGAAAGTGATGGAAAACCATCACGAGCCGATCGTATCAAAAGAGGTCTTTGAGAAAGCACAGTCTCTGCAGATCAGATACACCAAGAAAAGCAAATTTGACAGGGAAACAACACTATTAGGTGGCTATGTAAAATGCGGGAATTGTCGCAGAAGTCTGACTTCAAGCAGTCCGGTTCATGGTCATATCCTTTATAGCTGTGCTTACAGTAAAGGAAAAGAAGATACAGGATGTTTTGCCGGGAAAGCGGATAACAAAATGCTGGAGCATATCGTGCTGGCAGAAATAAAGGCTTACTTACGTCAGAATATCAGCCAAGAACAGATGCAGCAATCCATGAGAAAACAGCATGAGGACAGTATAGAAGCCTATAAGACGGAAAGTGCAGATTGTGAAAAGTGTCAAGAACAAATAAAAATCCAGAACCGCCAGAACTACGAGAAGTATCACGAGGGACAGATGAACCAGAAACAGTTCATGGAAGCCAAGAAGCAGTTGGAAGAAGAAAGAGAACGATTGCAGAAACGTATACAGGAGTTGGAAGAACTGATAAACGGTGAGAAAGAAATCCTGATGAAAAAGAAT
>OHEL01001247.1_pt1 | contig 11559 bp, 9 predicted proteins | sample 1567251 | NCBI WGS metagenome assembly OHEL01 (sample SAMEA3879601, study PRJEB24766) | human gut metagenome | biome: human-associated habitat; feature: feces | place: USA | collected 1985/1987
GACGAGTTGCCTCTTCTCTTTTTTCCGACAGGGCGAATGCCCTGCAGCGAGGAAACGCGAAGCGTTTACGAGCGGGTACTGCGGGGTTGAGGAAACGCGAAGCGTTTTCGAGGCGGTACTGCGGGATCGAGGAAACGCGAAGCGTTTTCGAGGTGGTACTGCGGATAGCAGCGGAAACGAAAGGAATCAGAAAATGGCAGATAACAAAATACCGGTCATTTGTGTCAAGGATCTGTATAAAATCTACCGCGTGGGCGAATCGAAAGTGCGCGCCCTAAACGGCGTGGATTTCACGATTTATAAAGGAGAATTCTGCGCCATCGTCGGGACGTCCGGATCGGGCAAATCGACGCTGTTAAATATGCTCGCCGGGTTGGAGAAGCCGACAAAAGGCGAAATTGTCATCGCGGGGGAACATATCGAGAACAAGACAGAAAACCAGCTGGTTCGTTTCAGACGGGAGCATATCGGGTTTATTTTTCAGTCTTTTAACCTGCTTTTTACGATGACAGCGCTGGAAAACGTGGCGCTGCCATTGACATTTCAGGGTGTGGATAAGGCAAAGCGGTTAAAAAAAGCGTCGGCGCTTCTGGATCTGGTAAAGCTCGGCAAATACAAAAATCACCGGCCGACTCAGATGTCCGGCGGACAACAGCAGAGAGTCGGCGTGGCGAGGGCACTCGTGGTTGATCCGGAGATCATTTTTGCGGACGAACCGACCGGAAACCTTGACTCCAATACGTCCAGAGAAGTGATGGAGCTGATGCAGCAGGTGGTACACGAAAAACAGCAGACGCTCGTGATGGTTACGCATGACAACCATCTGGCGAGTTTTGCAGACCGTATTTTCCATATTATTGACGGCAAAATTGTCCGGATTGACGATATGACAGGAAAGAGCAAAGAAGAACGGGAAAAGGAAGAAAAGAAACGGGAGGAAGAGGCGAGCATATGAAAAGCTGGTGCAAAAAATTACTGACAGCAGGACTGATTTTCATGACGGCGGTAGCAGCTGTCAAAACTCCGATGCCGGTTTATGCGGATGAGGTAAGCGGAAACTCGGTACAGTACATCACGGATGATGATAGATGGAGAGCGTCCGTGGAGCTGAAAAACTACAAGGAAAGTCTGATTAAACGGGAAAATCCGGAGCAGTACATCATCGATGATCTGGACGATATCATGTACAGTGGGCAATATTACATCGCAAATTCGGAATACATGACGCCCGATGCGATGTGGAGCTATGTGGAAAAAGTGAAAGCGGAGATGGACACAGCGATCGGTAAAAGCGGAAGTGTGACAACGACGACGGAATTTCTGACGGTTGCGGACAACTGGACGACGCCGAGCGTTTCCTATGGACAGAGTGTGGAAATCGTGCTGCCGCTCATCAACCTCGGTGAAGAATGGCTGACAGACCTTCTGGTAGAGCCGGAGGTTTCCAACGACATCCAGAAATGGCCATTTAAGCCCGACAGCACCGGATATACGAAGAACTTTAACGAGATTCCGGGCTGTGCCACAAAGCTGTATGACGAAGCGGTGTTCAACAGAAGAGAGCTGACCTGGACGTTTACCGCCAGAGAGGACGTCCTGACCGGTTATTATCCGCTGACCTTTAAGGTATGGTACAGCAAAAACAAAATCCGCTGCGAGAAACCGGCAGAGATTACGGTATATGTATACTGCCAGGGCAAACCCGGCAGCGGACGGATCGGATCTTCTGATCTTGCGACGATTTCCCAGCCCAGAATTATTGTGACGGGCTTTGAAACTGATCCGGCACAAGTGTATGCGGGCAGCATTTTTACCCTGACGATTCATGTCAAAAATACTTCCCAGGATACTGCAGTCAGCAACGTGCTGTTCGATCTGGAAGCCGTGGAGGGTGGAACTGAAACGAGCAGCGGACAGGTGACAAACAGCTACGCGTCGTTCCTCCCGACGTCCGGATCCAGCTCGATCTATGTGGATCGGATGCCGGCGGGCAGCAGTCAGGATCTGAAAATCGAAATGCAGGCGAAGGCGGATCTTTCTCAGAAGCCTTATGTAGTAACGGTCAAGATGAAATATGATACGGATTTGAAGGCGGATCTGACGGACGAAGCGAAGGTTTCCGTACCGGTCAAGCAGGAAGCAAAGTACGACACGAGCACTCCCGAAATCAATCCGACCTCGATTATGGTTGGGGAACAGTCCAATGTCATGTTCCAGATTTATAATACCGGTAAGACGACGCTGTATAACGTTCAGGTAAAGTTTGAGGCGGACAGCGTTGAGGGCGGCGATACGTTTATCGGAAACCTGGCGCCCGGTGCCACCGGAAATGTCGATGCGATGGTAAACGGCATTGCTGCGACGACAGACGACGGATCGGTAAAAGCGGTGCTGACCTATGAAGACGATGCGGGCAACCAGACACGTCAGGAGATTGATATGCAGCTGTATGTTTCGGAACCGATGATTGATGACGGCTCCGATATGATGATTCCGGAGGAAGAGCCGCAGAAGACCTCAAACATCGGCATGATTATCGGGATTATCGCAGCAGTTGCTGCAGGAATTGTTGTTGTAGTCGTTGTCGTGAAGCTTCGAAAAAAGAAAAAAGCGGCAAAGCTTCTGCAGGAGGACTTGTTCGACTTAAATCAGAAGGATGATCAACAATAGAATGCACGCTCTGCGAGCGCTCTATTGTCATGAATAAAGAAAAACAAAGAGCCAGACGAAACGTTTGGCTCGCGTTTTCTTAGCTGTCAAAACGGAGACGAATATGAGAATACTTGATTTGCTGCGGATGAGCTCTGCAAATCTGTGGAAAAGAAAAGTGAGGACGCTTCTGACAATTCTTGGCGTTGTGATCGGTACGGCGTCTATTGTCGTCATGGTTTCGCTGGGACTTGGCTTAAACAAGGCGACAATGGAAGATATTGAACAGTACGGCGGTCTTACGACGATCGAAGTGCGGGAGGGCAGGGGAGATAGCAGCTCCTATACCACGTACTCCATCGGCGGAGGCGGGTCTGTGACATTTTCTTCGGATTCCGGAAGTTCGTCCTCAAAGGATAAGGTGATGCGTCTGGACGATGCAGCGGTAAGTCTGCTTGAAAGTCTGGACCATGTCGAAAATGTATACCCGGTGCTGCAGCTTAATATTGTGGCAAAGTATGGGCAGTATGTGGATGACTATATGACCATTCAGGGAATGACGCCGGAAGGCCTGCAGGCGTTAAATATAGAAATCGGAGACGGTAAGCTGCCGTTGGATGACAAGGAGCTGCAGTTTTTTTTCGGAAATCGGGTTGCGGCAGATTTTTATAATCCGAGAACCTATGAATATCCCTATTATGATAAGGGAGTATTTGCAGTCGATTTTATGAAAGACAGCGTCTTTTTCATCTTTGATCAGGATGCCTATTATGCGAGCCAGAATAGCGGAAGCTCAGGCAGGGACGGAGATTCGACGACGACTCCTCCAAAGAAATACCTGATCCCGACGGCGGGGGTGGAAAAACAAAGCGAAGACGGCAGATACAGTGCAAACGGCTACAATGTGTATTGCAATCTGGATGCGCTCACGGCGACGCTGAAACGGGTTTTTCGAAACAAGGCGATTCCGGGACAGCCTACGACATCCAACGGAAAACCGTATAAGGATTTGTTTTACTCTGTATTAAAGGTCAATGTGGACGATATCGACAATATGATTGCTGTGCAGGAGCAGATTCAGGCACTTGGCTATGAAGCGAGCAGTAATATTGAATGGATTGAATCCACACAGAAGCAGTATGCCAATATTCAGGCAATGCTGGGTGGAATCGGTGCGATTTCTCTTCTGGTTGCAGCGATCGGCATTACCAATACGATGATGATGTCCATCTATGAACGGACAAAGGAAATTGGTGTGATGAAGGTGCTGGGCTGCGATATGCGAAATATTCAGGCAATGTTTCTGATGGAGGCTGCAGATATCGGTCTGGTGGGTGGCATCGTCGGCCTGGGGATCAGCTATCTGATTTCCATGATCATCAACAAGGTCGTGGCGGCGAGTGGAAATATGTCGAGCCTGTCCTATATTCCGCTTTGGCTTGCCGGGGCGTCTGTGATTTTTGCAGTAGTAATCGGCATGGCGGCAGGATATTTTCCGTCAAAACGAGCGATGAAGCTGAGCCCGCTGGCTGCAATTCGAAACGAATAATCAGATAATTCAGATAAAACGGCTTAAAAAGACAGATAAAACAGAATTTACCTGGAAATAAAAAGAAAAAATTAACAAAATTAAAAAAACGTCAGATAAATAATTGACAGAACGGTTTTCGATGGATATAATGAAGTTACAAACAAGGAAAACAAAGAACAAAAATAAAAAGAAAGGAGGACAATCCACCGGAAACCGTATAACATTCACTCTTTTCAGACAGAAGATGTAAGAAACTGGCAGAAGCTTTTCAGTAGTCAAATGCTTTCCATTCTAATTCGGAAATAGAAAGCCTGTCGGATCGGATATCGAAAACATCAGAATGGATGAAAGAGCACAGGAAAAACTGCATAAGGAGTCTTTAAAGGGAATCATAGATTCCATTACTTTAAAGAAACGCGAAGCAAATGGTTTGCATCAAGTACACAATCCGATTTTGAATGCGGAAAAGATGTTGTTTGACGACAGGGAAACACGATGGAACGGAAAAGTCGTTGAGGGATGTCAACAGAAGAAACTGTACGCAGGTACAAAATCCGAAGAGTTGGAACGATACAGAGAAACGGAGGTTTAGACCATTGGATAGCGAATTTTAGAAGCGGGTATTGATCAAAAAGATGATTGATACCCGCTTCCGTTTGTGTTAGTCTAAAAGGGAATCCTGCAGACAAACGAGCTTGGAAGGAACAGTATCAGAGATGTCAGAAAAAAAGACGAACAGAGAAAACAGAAGAAGGCGCAGACGCAGAAATCAACTGATTTCCTATTGTGTCATGGCGGTGGTTTTGATTGCGGTTGGGATAGGTTGCTTTTTGGGCATCCGCGCAGCTGGCAGTGCGGTAAAACAGCATCAGGCTGCGCAGGAGGAATCCAGACAGGAGCTTTTGGAAGCGTCCCGGGTAGAAGAATCCGCGCAGGCGCAGGCGGCAGTCGCGGCCCTGTTTGAGACGGAATCTACGGAAGAAACGGAGAGCACCTATACAAAAGAGGAAGCATTAAACGATATGGTAGAGGATACGCTCGCAGGAATGACGCTGGAGCAGAAGGTAGCGGGACTTTTCTTTGTGACGCCGGAGCAGTTGACGGGAGTTTCACAGGTTGTGGCAGCGGGCGATGCGACCAGAGAAAGCCTGGAAAAATATCCGGTAGGCGGCCTGATTTATTTTGCACAGAATATCCAGTCGGAAAACCAGTTAAAAGAAATGCTTTCCAATACAGCATCCTACAGCCTGTTTCCGCTGTTTTTCGGCGTAGATGAAGAGGGCGGAAAGGTTGCGCGCGTTGCGGACGCCTTAAAACTGGATAAGACCCTACCGATGGGGGAAATCGGTGCGGCAGGAGATACGCAGGCGGCATACGATGCATATCAAAATATCGGAGGTTATCTTTCTGCTTATGGTTTTAATGTGGATTTTGCACCGGTTGCAGATGTGTTGACGAATGTAGACAATACGGTGATCGGAAACCGTGCCTTTTCATCGGATGCAGGTGTGGCGGCACAGATGGTTTCCAGTGCGGTGACAGGGCTGCAGGAGACCGGCGTGAGCGCCTGCCTGAAGCATTTTCCGGGACACGGGGACACAGCAGGGGATTCTCATACCGGCGCGGCGCAGACGGACCGGACAAAGGAGGAGATGGAAGCAGAGGAATTTTTACCGTTTCAGTCTGGCATAGAAGCAGGTGTAGATATGATTATGGTAGGGCATATCACAGCAACGAACCTGACGGATGGAGATTCGCTTCCTGCGAGTATTTCCGAAAAAATCATTACGGGAGTGCTGCGCAACGAATTGGGTTATCAGGGGATTATTATTACCGATGCAATGAATATGGGGGCGATTACCGAATATTATAAATCGGACGTTGCTGCGATTATGGCGCTGAAAGCCGGTGCGGACATGGTTTTGATGCCGGAGAATTTTGAAGAGGCATATCAGGGCGTTTTGGATGCCGTTGTAGATGGAACGGTGAGTGAGGAGCGGATCGACGATTCTCTACGGAGAATTTACCGCGTAAAATTAAAAAGCCGTGTGTTATAATCGCAGAGAGAATAAAAATGCGGCAAATGCGCAGAATGGAGGAAAAAGATGAAACTGATTTGCTTGGATCTGGAAGGAGTTCTGGTACCGGAAATCTGGGTCGCTTTTGCGGAGGCAAGCAAAATTCCGGAGCTGAAAAAAACGACGAGGGACGAACCTGATTATGATAAGCTGATGCGCTGGCGCCTTTCTGTTTTAAAAGAGCATGGGCTCGGACTGAAAGAAATACAGGAGACGATTGCCTCTATCGACCCTCTTCCGGGGGCAAAGGAGTTTCTGGATGAACTGCGCAGCTTTGCGCAGGTGATTATTATCAGCGATACCTTTACGGAATTCGCACAGCCTCTGATGAAAAAGCTCGGCTGGCCGACAATTTTTTGCAATTCCCTCGTGGTAGCAGAGGACGGCGAGATCACGGATTATAAGATGCGGGTGGAAAATTCTAAACTGACAACCGTGCGGGCATTGCAGTCGATTGGCTTTGAAACGGTCGCAAGTGGAGACAGCTATAACGATCTTGGCATGATTTTAGCGGGAAAGAGCGGATTTTTATTCCGCACGACAGAGCAGATCAAAGCAGATTATCCGCAGATTCCGGCACTGGAAACCTATGAAGAGCTGCTGAACGCGTTGAAAGAAGCGTGAAATTTTTGTGAACTGTCTGGCTTCCATTGACACTATTTTGAAACAGTGTTATAGTACATGTAGAACAAAGATGATGACCGGATCGACAACCGGTAAGAGACATCCCCGGAAGTGATCCGGGGATGTTTGCGCTCTTGCAGAATGGAGGCAACAATGGCAGCAAAGAGAGATTATTACGAAGTGCTCGGCGTTTCCAAAAGCGCCGATGCCGATGCGATTAAAAAAGCATATAGAAAACTTGCAAAAAAATATCATCCAGATGTGAATAAGGATGATCCGACGGCGCAGCAGCGCTTTCAGGAGATTACAGAGGCGTATGGTGTATTGAGCGATCCGAAACAGAAAGCGCTGTATGATAAGTATGGTCACGCGGCGTTTGACGGAAGTGGGGCAGGCAGCGCCGGCGCGGGCTCACAGGGCAGCTATGGACAAAATGGTGGATTCCATTCGTTCCACTTTGAAGGCGGAAATATGGATGACCTGTTTGGAGATTTGTTCGGCGGCATGTTCCACGGCAAATCCGGACAGAAGCAGTCCGGCAAGAGCTATCGGACGCATTTTGGAAGTGGATTCGGCGGAGCTGATGGTTACAGCCAGGGCTACGGCGGCACGGCAGGCAGCGGCTATACCGGCGGGTTTGGCAGCTCGACCGGCAATGGCTACACTGGCGGTTTTGACGTCTTCGATTTTGGCGGCGGCAGCTACGGCGGCTTTGGCTCCTCTCAAAGAGGCGAGGATCTGCGCGCTGAGATCAGCGTCAGCTTTGACGAAGCGGCATTTGGCTGCGAAAAGAAGATCAGTTTGCAGGGACAGGATGGCAAGATATCTACCGTTCAGGTTAAAATCCCGGCGGGTATTGAATCCGGCAAGACGATCCGTTTGCGCGGAAAAGGTATGCCCGGAAGCAACTTGGCAGGTGACGGCGACTTGCTTTTGAAGGTAGATGTTCAGGAAAAACCTGGATTTGAACGAAAAGGCGCTGACCTGTATACAACGGTCAAAATCCCGTTTACGACGGCGGTGCTCGGCGGCGAAGCAGAGGTTGCGACGCTGACCGGCAAGGTTGTGTGCAGGATTAAACCCGGTACGCAGTCCGGCAGCAGGATTCGTTTAAAAGGCAAGGGCATCGTTTCGATGAAAGACGCATCCGTACACGGAGATCAGTATGTGACGGTTCAGATCGATGTGCCGAAGAATCTGTCCGCCGCTGCAAAGCAGAAATTAAGGGAATTTGAAGAAGCGTGCAAGGGCGGCAGCAGCCGCGGCGCAGCATAAAACAGTTTGATCGCTGGTGCTTTAAGTGGATGCGGCGTGCAAAAAGTGCGCCGTATGTGCACAGAAGTGCAGCACTGGTGTGTAACATAAACAATAGAATGCACGCTCAGCGAGCATTCTATTGTCATAAATAAAAAAATCTGAGAGGAAGCGTATGGGAAATGTCATAGATTATTTGATTCAGTATGGCGATCAGGCGTTTGCAGAGCGGGCGTTTTGCGATGTGGATGTCCTGATTTTGGCACAGTTGTCCTATTTTGATTTCGGGAGTGCTGTGCCGACGATTGCGCAGCACAAAAAGAGTGTGACGCTGGAAGAAATCGACCGGACGGCTGATCTTTCTGCAGTGTTTGCAGATAAGTGGTACGGGGAAAACAACCGAAAGCTCTGGAATGCACTGCTTGCTGGAAGACGGTTTCGCACGATGCGTTGCAATTATTATCGGGAGCGGATGGAGGAAGAGCAGGAGGCGCAGTTCGGAGCGGTCACTTTTTTCCCGGAAGGTTGTGAGCCGGTGGTGGCGTTTCGTGGAACGGATGATTCGGTTGTCGGCTGGAAAGAGGATTTTCGACTGGCATTTCGAAAACCGCTGGCATCCCAGGAAATGAGCAGTGTGTACTTAAATCAGGTCGGCTGCAAGCTTCCGGGAGCGTTTATGGTATGCGGACATTCCAAAGGCGGAAACCTGGCTGCCTATGCGGCGACCTGGGCGGAAACCGGCGTGCAGCGCAGGATTACGGACATTTATAGCCTGGACGGTCCGGGATTTTTGCCGGAAGTGTTTGAAGGGGATTCCTATGAGCAGATCAGAAGCCGTGTGCACCGGATTTTGCCATATTCCTCTTTGGTGGGGATGCTTTTACAAAATTATGAACAGTATGAGGTTGTAAAAAGCTCCGGGATCGGCATTTTGCAGCACGATGCGTTTACCTGGCAGATTGAGGACGGAAAATTTGTCAAGGCAGTGGATATCGAGGCAAAACAGAAGCGGATGAACGAAGCACTGAACCAGTGGATTTTTACGCTTCCAGAGGAAGAACGTCAACTGTTTGTCGAAACGCTGTTTCAGGTAATAGACCAGACCGGCGTGACGACGCTGACAGAATTTTCAGAACACTGGAAGGAAAATCTCAAAAGCTGTTTAAAAAGTCTGAAAAGTCTCGATCCGGAAACCCGGAAACGAATCCGCAGAATTATTAAAATCCTGTTGGAGATTTACGGAAATACCTTGCGGGGAGAAAAAAATGAGATCGGAAAAGCTGATCTTCCACATCGACGTCAACAGCGCCTTTTTGAGTTGGAGTGCGCTGGAGAGGCTGCGCGGTCAGCCGGGCAGTCTCGATTTAAGGACAGTGCCATCGGCAGTTGGTGGCGATGAAGAATCCAGGCATGGCGTTGTGCTTGCAAAAAGTACGCCTGCCAAAAAATATGGAATTACAACAGGAGAGCCTCTGGCAGCCGCACGTCGGAAATGTCCGGGGCTAATTGTCGTAAAGCCGGACTTCGCAGTTTATGTGGAACAGTCGAACCGTCTGCGCGCGTTATTGCGGCGCTATACGGATGCGGTGATTCCGTACAGCATCGATGAAGCGTGGGCAGAATTTGAGAATTTTGGCAGAATATACGGTGAACCGGAGGCGTTTGCCAATAAGCTGCGCTGTGAAATCAAAGAAACGCTCGGATTTACGGTCAATATCGGGATTTCGACGAACCGTCTGCTCGCTAAAATGGCTGGGGATTTCAAAAAGCCGGATCTGGTGCACACCCTGTTTCCCGAGGAAGTTCCTGGAAAATTGTGGAACCTTCCAGTGGATTATCTTTTGTTTGCCGGAAAATCGACCTGTAAACGGTTGAAAAGTCTGGGAATTTATACGATTGGGGATCTGGCGCAGGCGGATTCCGGGATGCTTTTTGCACATATGAAAAAGCATGGGCTTGCGCTGCAGGAGTATGCCAGAGGGCATGAAAGCGCCGGAATGTTCGATATGGATGCGGAAAATAAAGGATGCGGAAACAGCGTCACGACGCCGGAGGACGTGACAGACTCTGCCTATGCGCGTCAGATTTTGCTCTCTTTATGTGAAACAGTCGGAATCCGGCTGCGTGCAGAGCACAAAAAGGCGGGCGGCGTGTCGGTCGGAATGCGCACGGCAGGATTTGAGAACAGCAGCAGGCAGATGCAGCTGGAATCTTCGACGGATGTGACGGAGGAAATTTACCGGGCAGCATGGACGCTTCTGATGCGGATGTGGGACGGGAAAAAGCCGCTGCGTCTTTTAAACGTGACGGCAACGCGGCTGACGGAGTTCGAATATCGTCAGTACAGCCTGTTTGATTCGGTAGATTATGAAAAGCTGGAAAAAGCGAATCAGGCGATCGACCAGATCCGCTCGAAGTTCGGAGAGAACGCCGTGATGCGCGCAAGCTTTTTAAAGAGCAGCGTGTCTCTTACGAGCGGTGGGCTGAATAAGGAAAAGCGGCGAGAAAGCATAGAACGGGAAGCTGATGAGGAGACGTGAGGGACGTCTCCTTTTTGTTTCATAAGAAATTGCGTCCTATGAAACAAAAAAAGACACATCACATTGTGATGTGTCTTACCGTGCAGGAAAAGAGACTTGAACTCTCATGATATTGCTATCATACGGACCTGAACCGTACGCGTCTGCCAATTCCGCCATTCCTGCATTGTCTGCTTGCCGCTGACAAGATGAAATATTAGCACAGTATAAAACAAAATGCAAGTCTTTTTTGTAAAAAAATAGCTTTAAGGAATAAAAATGTTACTGTTCCCATGCATCATTCGCAATACAATAGAATGCACGTTCCGCGAATATTCTATTGTCGCGAATCGCATCGTGGATGCTTTCCGCTGTGGATGCTTCGAACCTTGTGTTTTGATTTGGGCTGTGCTACAATCGAAAAGAAGGAGGCGGCAGAATCTGCCGGAAGGAAAGCGATGGGAAAAAAACTGAGATTGTTATTTATTGGAAACAGTCATACTTATTATAATGATATGCCTTTGATGGCGGCAAAAAAAGCGAGGGCGGCAGGCTATGACTGCGAAGTTACGATGATCGCCCATGGCGGCTGGTTCCTGGCACAGCATGTTGCAGAGCCGGATGTGCGGTTTGATATTCTGTTCGGCAATTATGATTATGTTATTTTGCAGGAGCATGCGCATCCGTTTGGACCGGAGGAGAAGTTTTTCGAGGCGGCGCGGAAATTGAACGCTTGGATTCGGGAAGCAAACAGTACGCCTGTCATTTACATGACCTGGGCGATGAAGGAAGAGGAAGCGGTGCAGCCCCGTATGACGAAAGCGCATCGGGAAATTGCAGAAGAAATTGATGCACTGCTGGCACCGGTTGGGGAAGAATGGTGGCAGTACAAAAAGAATCACCC
>OHEL01001265.1_pt1 | contig 11393 bp, 9 predicted proteins | sample 1567251 | NCBI WGS metagenome assembly OHEL01 (sample SAMEA3879601, study PRJEB24766) | human gut metagenome | biome: human-associated habitat; feature: feces | place: USA | collected 1985/1987
GGCGCAAGGGTAGATGGTTGCCGAAGCAACCGCGCCTCGGCGCGAGAATGTGCCACGGCACATTCTTTTTTCGAAGGGCAAAAACGCTTTCTGCCCGAAGGGGCATTTGTAAGAAATCAGTATGGATTGGAAAAATACAGGGAATTTTCTGACTGAGAATGAAAAGGACAGGGTAAGACAGAGGGATTGCAGGTTAAGAGACAGAAGGGAGGAAGAAGGATGACAGGAATTGTATGTCTGGATCAGGAGGACGGTTTGCTGTTTAACGGCAGAAGACAGAGCCGTGATCGCGTGGTGACAGAGAAAATCCTTTCGATGACGGAAGGAAAGCCCCTTTGGATGAGCGCTTACAGCAGGCGTATTTTCCCGGAGGATGCGCCAGTCTGCGTGGCAGAGGATCTTGTGGGAAAGCTGACAGAGCCTGCAAGGAAAGATGCGGAACAGGTGGAGTCTGCGCAGGAGGAGCTGGAACGGGAGGAAGCTGCACAGAAGGAGCCTTGGCAGCAGCCGGGCGAAGCGGCCTTTTGCCTGATCGAAGAAGCAGTTAATTTGGAAAACGAAATGATCGATGAATGGATCGTTTTTCGATGGAAACGCGTTTATCCGGCGGACGTTTTTTTGAAATTTCCGGCGGATGACTGGGAGAAGGAGCTGATCGAAACCTTTGCAGGCTATTCGCATGAGGAGATCGATCTGGAACGTTATCGGAAAAAAGACAGGGCGAAATTTTAACAGGAAACAGATGAACCTGCGGACAGGACAGAAAATTTCAGGCAAGAGCAGGAAGAGAGATTATGAAAAAAGAGAAATGGAGCAAACGGCATTCCAGCGGTTTTCGAAAATGGCTCATAACAGTGTTGCTGGCGATATCCGTGCTGATGACCGGCTACAGCGTTCTGAAAGAGACTGGGGACGTGCTGCTGGATCAGGCGAAGGCATGGATGGAGGAAGGAATCGATGGGGCGCGGGACGAGGCAGGAGATGACGGTGATGTAGCGTCAGATAAGAAATGCGGCGGCACATCCGCTGCAGAAACGCCAGAGGACGGCTTCTGGGGCACTGAAATCCCCGTCTATCAGGGAAAGGCCTGGATCGAATTAAACAACAACGTTCCGCTTTTTACGAAAAAGGACTACTCGACGAAATCCTTTGAAACCTACGGCGAGCTGGACAGCCTTGGCAGATGTACGACTGCTTATGCAAACGTCGGGCAGGATTTGATGCCGACCAAAGAGCGGGAGAGCATCAGCCAGGTGAAGCCGACCGGCTGGCAGAAGTCGGAATATGACGGAATCGATGGAAAATATCTATATAATCGTTGTCATCTGATCGGTTATCAGCTGACGGCGGAAAATGCAAACGAGAAAAATCTGATTACCGGGACACGTTATTTGAATGTCACCGGGATGCTGCCGTTTGAAAATATGGTGGCGGATTATGTAAATGAAACAAAGGGACATGTCCTGTACCGGGTAACGCCGGTGTTTTATCAGGATGAGCTGGTTGCGCGCGGCGTCAAAATGGAGGGCTGGTCGGTAGAGGATAACGGGGAAGGCGTATGCTTCAACGTGTTTGTTGCGCAGGAAGAGACGGCAGATCCTTCGGCGCAGAAAATTTATGGGAACAGGCGCTCGAAAATTTACCATTGTCCCGGACAGGCGGCGTATGAGGAGATGAAGGATTCCCCGAACCTCGTGATTTTCGACAGCGAGGAGCAGGCACAGGCAGCGGGCTACCGGAAAGCGGTACGCTAAACACAGAATACAAAGCAATATGAGGAAAAAAGATTCCTGTACAGGTGCGTCGAATTGGGCGAATCGTACAGGATTTCTTTTTGTAGTTGTAAAAATTGTCAAAATAGTGTTACAATAAGGATATATGTATCAGAAATGCGCATAAACTGCGCAGGGGAGAGTGGGATCGTGTATCGTATTTTAATAGTAGATGATGAAAAAATCGAGCGGACGGGACTTCGGCTTCTGCTTGGTAAAATGGATCAGAAATTTGAAATTACAGAGGCCGTAAACGGAAAAGAAGCGCTGGAATGGCTTTCCTGTAACCGCGCCGATATTCTGGTGACGGATATCCGTATGCCGTTTGTGGATGGACTGGAGCTGGTGGAGCAGGCAGCGCGGCTTTATCCGGATATGAAAGCCATGGTTTTTTCCGGCTACGGAGAATTTGAATATGCGCGCAGGGCGATGCGCTTTGGAGTAGAGGAATATATTTTGAAGCCGGTAAATCCGACAGAATTTCAGAACGCGATAAAAAAGATTATACGTGTATTGGAAGAGAGCAAACAGGAAAAGAGCCGCAGGCAGACAGAAGGCAGCCTGTTTAAGGAATATATTCTGAATGCGATTTTTAACGGGACGGACGCGGCAGAGCTTGAAAAACGCGCAGCCGGAATTTATCCGATGGATTTTCTGAACAGCTACAAACGTCTGATGCTTCTGGAGGTTAGCGGGGATTTCTTTGAAAATAAGAGCAGTCAGCTTCTGGGGGGACTTAAGCTTGCCGGCTTAAATGCAGACTATCTGAATGTGAGCCCTCAGCAGGGAATCCTTTTATTTAAATCGGAAAGCGACGACTGGAAGGAGACGGCGCGCCGGGTGCTTGGAATTTTGGAGGAGCTGAGCGGCAAGGACGCAAAATGTTACGTTGCGGTTTCCTCCGGCCTCAAGAACAGAAGTCAGCTGGCGGAGCGCTGCAGGGAGACGGAGCTTTTGATGGAAAACCGTTTTTACGGTCTGGACAGCCATATTTTCATGGCGGAATACGATGTGGAATGCGCGGACGACGTGCAGCTGGACGACAACACACTGATCAAGCAGATCCAGCAGGATGTTCGAACGAAGGATATGTTAAGCCTTTCCGAGCATGTGGACAGACTGTTCCACAATTACCGACAGAACGTCGGATTTTCCCAGATTTATGTGAAATTCGTCTTTTCCAGCCTGTTGAAGGTTTTATATGAAGCGATTCCGGGTAAAAACGACAGGGACTTAAATGAAGAAATGGAAATGCTTTACCGGACAGCGGATATCGATGAGATCCGGCGGATCATAGAAAAAAACATTCAGCTTCTGGAGCAGGAGACCCAGACGGACAGTGGCAATATTCATCGGGAGGTAGAAGAGGTCAAGCGCTATATCAATACGCATTACGGGGAAGAGATAAGCATCGAAATGTTGGCAGAGCGCGTTTTTTTGGCTCCCAGTTATCTGAGTACGATTTTTAAAAAGGAAACCGGCCAGAATTTAAGCAAATTTATCAAGATCTGCCGAATGGAAAAAGCACGCGAGATGCTGGAGGGCACGAAGGACAAAATCGTGAGCATCAGCGAAAAGGTAGGATATCCGAATGTTTCCTATTTTTGTCAGAGCTTTCGGGAGTATTATGGGATGACGCCGCAGAAATATCGCGATCAAGGAGAGAATGCAGAACAAGATGAAGAAGCTGTTGCATTGGTTTAACGGAATCAAGCTGCGGTATAAGCTGGCGATCTTTTATTCCCTGTTTTGCTTTTTGCCGGTGATGCTTTTGTTTTGGCTGAGCTTTCTGCAGATGCGAAGTATTATTGACGATAAGGGAAAAATGAACCTGCAGTCCTATCTGCAGCAGTCGGTGTCGTCGATGGACCGAACTCTGGACGGCTATAACAGCCTGTCGGATTATATTGCCTTTGACCGGACGCTGGCAGAGGTATTTTCCATGGAATATGGGACACCCTACGAGCAGTATGAGCAGCTGACACAGAAGGTGGATCCGATCCTGCGGACAGCGAGCTATTTTCATGGCGGGATGCAGCAGATCACGATCTATACGGATAATGGAATGGTCAAGCATGACACGACGGTTGCGCCGGTGTCAGAGATTGAGGAGACGGATTGGTATCAGAAGACATTGGAGCACCCGGGTCTTAACTGGTTTGCAAATTATCAGGAAGAGACACTGTTTTCCGCCCGGAAGCTTGCCTTTTCCGGTGCCAGAGAGGGCGTGAACATCCTGTATATGGATGTGGATTATCAGAAGCTTTTTACGCCGTATGCAGAAACGCTGATCTCAGAATGCGGGCTTTATATTACAGATCAGGATGGTAAGCTGGTCTTTGAGGAAAGCAGATTTTCCGGAAAGAATCAGAACTATGATCTGACGTATTCCGAATTTCTGGAGCAGCGGGATAGGGGCAGTACAGATTATATCATTCTCTGTGAGCAGTCAAATACAACAGGATGGACGGTGTGGCTGTATCAACCGGTTGGACTTGCAGGAGAAGCGATGCGGCCGATCGGAGTGATGGCGGGAGTGACGATCCTGATCTGTATCTTCGCAGCAGTGCTTGCTTATTTTATCACCTCCGGCATGGTGAGCAGCAGGATTGAACGGCTGACGCACTTCATGCAGGAGGTGCAGGAGGGCAGCATGGATATGCAGATGGAGAGCGATGATCGGGATGAAATTGGGATGCTTTACCGTGGCTTTGGCAGCATGATGAAGCGAATACGGACACTGATCAATGAAGTTTATCTCAGCAAGATCACCCAGAAGGAGGCGGAGCTGAAGGCACTGCAGGCACAGATCAATCCGCATTTTCTGTATAATACGCTGTCTTTGATCAACTGGAAGGCACTGGCGGCAGGAGAAGAGGATATCAGCAGGATGACACTGGCCCTGTCTACCTTTTACCGCACTGCCTTAAACCGCGGGCGGAATGTGCTACAGGTAGAGACTGAGCTGAGTAATACCCGTGCCTATCTGGAAATTCAAAGCATGCTGCATGACGGGGATTTTGATTATGAAATCGAAGCACAGACGGAAATCCTGCAGTGCGAGTCTCTGAATCTGATCCTGCAGCCCCTTGTTGAGAATGCGATCCATCACGGAATCGAAGAAAAAACAGACGGACGAGGTAAAATTACTGTCCGGGGATGGAAAGAAGACAATTGTGTATGGTTTATGGTAGAGGATAACGGTGTCGGGATGGAGCAGGAGGTTGCAGATAAAATCCTGACAATGGAATCCAAGGGCTATGGAGTTCGGAATGTTGATGAACGGATCCGCCTCTGTTATGGAGAAAAATATGCGATGAAGGTAGAAAGTGTTGTCGGCAAAGGTACAAAAATGACAATTCACTTTCCTGCAAGACGGCTTACGGATATACAAAAATCACAAAGTTCTTAAAAAAATGATATCATTCTTAAAACATTGATATGTACGGCTGCTTTTTTATAGTTTACAATAATACCATCAAGCAAACACGAAACACCGAAAAGGTGTGGTGTATAGGAGGAAAAAGCTATGAAATTCAAAAAAGTGACAGCACTGGCGCTTTGCGTAGCAATGTCTGCAACAGCTCTTGCAGGTTGCGGATCTAAAGCAGCTACAACAGACAGCCAGACAGCAGCTCCCGCAGAGAGCGCAGCAGCAGATACTGCAGACACTGCAGATGCAGCAGAAGAAGCTCCTGTTGAGACAAAGGATGTTACCCTGAAGGTTTGGGCACCTCAGGAAGACCAGAACCCGACAGATACTTATGACAAGGGTATGCTGGCTGCAATGTGTGATGCTTTTAATGAAGCACATCCGGAATGGAACATTACATATGAATATGGCGTATGCGGTGAAGACGTTGCAAAAGACGAAGTAACCAAGGACGTTGATGCAGCAGCAGATGTTTACATGTTTGCAAACGACCAGCTGCCGATTCTGGTAGAGGCTGGTGCCATCGCAGAGCTGGGCGGCAAAAACCTGGAAGAGGTTAAGGCGACCAACTCCGAATCTATGATAAACACTGTTACTTATGAGGGCGGTGTATACGGTGTTCCTTATGCATACAACGGCTGGTTCATGTACTATGACAGCAGCAAATTTACAGAAGACGAAGTTAAGGATCTGGATGTTATGTTGGCAAAGGATCTGGGAGATGATGTGACCAATGTATGCTTCCAGCTGAGCAACTCTTGGTATATTCCTTCCTTCTTCTATGGCGTTGGCGGCACAATGTTTGGTCCTGACGGTACAGACGGCTCTGTTCCCTGTGATTTCGATGATGAAAAGGGTCTTGCAGTAACCAATTACCTCATTGACCTTGCTGCAAATCCGAAATTCACAAACCAGGCAAACGAAGAAGCAGGTAAGGCAATCAACCTGTTCACCGAAGGTAAGCTGGGTGCATTCTTTAGCGGCTCCTGGGATCGTGAAGCAATTGAAACTGCTCTGGGCGACAACTTCGCATGTGCACAGCTTCCTTCCTTCAAGGCTGGCGATTATGAAGGCACAATGAAGTCCTATGCAGGTTCCAAGGCAATTGGTGTAAATCCTACCTGCGAGAACATGGACGTTGCAGTTGCACTGGCTGTATATCTTGGCAACGCTGACTGCCAGAAGATCCGTTATGAAGTTCGTGGTGTAGTTCCGCTGGATTCCACCGGTATCGACGATGTAATGTTAAACGCTATTACCGACACTGTAAACAACACTTCTGTTGCTCAGCCTCTGGTTTCTGAGATGAACGGCTGGTGGAGCAACGCAGAAGCATTCGGCAAAGCAATCGTAGCTGGTGAGGTTAACCACGACAATGCACAGGATAAGCTGACCAACTTCATTGCAAACGTAAATGCAGGCGGCTCTCTGGAGTAAGATTCCGGCTTGATTTTAAGGCTTCACCCGATCTTCCGGTGAAGCCTTTCTTTCAGAAACGGACATTTGGGGATGACACAGTGTCTGCCTGAAACTGTATGAGGGAAAGGAAGAATACGATGGCAGCTTTTGGAAAAAAGAAAAAAGCTTCTGAATTTCCGGATGTGATACCGGTATCCGAAGCGATTCGAAAAGGTGATATTTTTACAAAACTGACCTGTCTGATCATGGGCGCGGGCAATCTTGCGAGAAAACAGATCATACAGGGACTTTTGTTCCTGACAGGAGAACTTGCATATATTCTCTATATGGTTTTCTACGGGGCAAAGGCTCTGCAGAATTTCGTTACGCTGGGTACCGAAACGCAGAAAAAGGTTTTCAATGAAGCGACACAGGTTTATGAGTATGCGACAGGAGATAACTCCCAGCTCTGCCTGCTCTATGGTGTTGTTACGTTCTTTGTGACAATTGGATTTATCCTGCTGTGGCGAGCTGCAATTCGCTCCTCCTATATTGCGCAGAAAGCACAGGAAGCAGGAAAGAAGCCGATTACCTTCGGCCAGATTTTAAAAGACTTGAAAGATAACAGGATGTATCAGCTCTTCCTGCTTTTCCCGTTCCTGGGAATTATATTGTTTACGGTAATGCCTCTGGTATTCATGATCCTGATGGCATTTACCAATTATGACCGTGATCATTTGCCGCCAGGTAAGTTGTTTGACTGGGTAGGCTTCCAGAACTTTGCCAGAGTATTAAATGCAGGCGGAGCACTTGGAGAGACCTTCTGGAGGGTGCTTGGCTGGACGATCATCTGGGCTATTTTTGCAACCTTCTTAAACTATATCTTTGGTATTATCCTGGCGATCATCATCAACCGGGATGGGACGAAGTTCAAAGCCTTCTGGCGTTTTATCTTCGTACTGACCATCGCTGTGCCTCAGTTTGTATCCCTGCTGGTAGTCAATACCATGATCCAGGAGCACGGTGTAATCAATCTGCTGTTAAAGGAACTGTTCGGTGTAGGACCGCTGCCGTTCTTGACCAATGTGACCTGGGCGAGAGTGACAGTTATTGTCATCAACCTCTGGGTCGGCATTCCTTATACGCTGCTTGCAGTAACCGGTATTTTGAAGAATATTCCTGCAGAGCTGTACGAAGCGGCAAGGGTGGACGGCGCAAATGCGTTTGTTACCTTCTTTAAGATCACCATGCCGTACATGATGTTTGTCATGACGCCGAATCTGATTACAACCTTTACAGGGAATATCAATAACTTCAACGTTATTTACCTGTTGACAAACGGCGCGCCGGCCTGCGATACCTATTACCGCGGTACTGCGGGTAAGACGGATCTGCTCGTTACCTGGCTGTACAAGCTGACAATTGATAATAAGGACTATAACCTGGGTGCCGTAATCGGTATCCTGACCTTTGTCCTGATGGCGACGTTGTCTCTGATAACGTACAGACGGACCGGATCCTATAAAAACGAGGAGGGATTCTCATGAAAAACACCAGACAGAATTCAGCAGGCATTAAAAAGAAAGTCACCAATGTGCTTGTGCATTTGTTTCTGACGATCCTTTCCGTGATCTGGGTATTCCCGATTTTCTGGGTAGTCCTGTTATCCTTCAGAGAACAGAAAGGACAGTATATCACATCGTTCTGGCCTAAAAAGTTTACGATGGCAAACTATGTGAAGCTGTTTACAGATACTGCACTGTTCAATTTCCCGAAGTGGTTTTTGAATACGCTGTTTGTAGCAATTTGTTCCTGTATCCTGACAACATTCTTTGTTTTGGCGATTTCCTATTGTCTGTCCAGACTCCGGTTTAAGATCCGTAAGCCTTATATGAATGTTGCCATGATTCTTGGTATGTTCCCCGGCTTTATGTCCATGATCGCCGTTTATTATATCTTAAAGGGCTTTGGACTGACCAAGGGTCCCATGATCTTCCTGGCGTTGATTATGGTATATTCCGGCGGTGCGGGGTTGGGCTTTTACGTATCCAAGGGCTTCTTTGATACGATTCCGAAGGCACTGGATGAAGCTGCAATCGTGGACGGCGCAACGAAATGGGATGTCTTTTCCAAGATCATTATGCCGTTGTCGAAACCGATCATTGTAAGCACGATCATGACTTCCTTCATGGCTCCCTGGCTGGATTTCATCTTCGCAAAGGTAATTGCAGGTGCGGATCCGAGATATTATACGGTTGCGATCGGTCTGTACACGATGCTGACCAAGGAAAATATCGTAAATTGGTATGCCTGCTTCGCAGCTGGCGCAGTTTGCGTTTCCATTCCGATCGCTATTCTGTTCCTGAATTTGCAGAAATACTATGCAGAAGGTATGTCCGGAGCAGTTAAGGGCTGATGGCAGTTTGTAAGGACTGACAGCAGACAGCCGATATTCGTTTTCGCCTGTTTTGCTACTGAAAACAAAGATCTGCAGAAAGGCGGATATAGGGATGAAAAAGAGACTGAGTTTAATACTATGCGTAGTGCTTCTTTGTCAGCTGCTCTCAGGATGCGGGAAAACGACGGAGACTGTCAGGGAGCCGGACGATGCATACCGCTGCTATTATGAAATTTTTGTCGGTTCGTTTTGCGACAGTGACGGAGACAAATGCGGCGATCTAAGCGGAATCACAGAAAAGCTGGATTACATCGAAGATATGGGTTTTACCGGGATCTGGCTTACACCGATCATGCCGTCACCGACCTATCACAAATATGATGCCACAGATTATTACGGGATCGATCCGTCCTTTGGAACGATGGAGGATTTTGAGACACTGCTTAAGGAATGTCACAAACGCAATATCCGGTTGATTATGGATCTGGTGTTCAATCATACCTCCAGCAGCCATCCGTGGTTTTTGGAGGCCTGTGATTATTTGGAGCAGCTTGGAGAAAAGGAACCGGACGAAAACGAGTGCAAGTATGTGAACTATTATAATTTTGCAAAGGATCAGGCACAAACTCCAAACTGGTATCAGATAGGCAGCTCGGACTGGTACTATGAGGGGGTTTTCTGGGATGGTATGCCGGATCTGAATCTGAATAGTGAAGCGGTCAGAGAAGAGCTGGAGCAGGTTGCCTCCTTCTGGCTGGAGAAGGGTGCAGACGGCTTCAGACTGGATGCGGCGAAGGAATATTTTACAGGATACGCAGAAAAGAATATAGAGGTTTTAAACTGGTTTGAAACCTACGTGAAAAGTGTAAAGCCGGAGGCATATCTGGTAGCCGAGGTCTGGGAAGGACAGGGAGTGCTGCAGGAATATTACAAAAGCGGGATCGACAGCTTATTTAATTTCCCGGCGTCACAGCAGGATGGCGCGATCATAAAGACTGCCAAGGCAAGAGTGACGCCCCAGCAGTTTTTCTCCTGGATGGTAAAGCAGCAGACTGCAGACAGACTGGCAAATCCGGATTATATTGATGCACCGTTTATCAGCAATCACGATACCACCAGGATCAGCGCCCAGTGCGTCAACAACGAAGAGCAGATGAAATTTGCTGCAGGGTTGATGATGATGATGCCGGGCAGTCCCTTTGTTTATTACGGAGAAGAGCTGGGGATGAAGAGCTCCGGAACAAAGGATGAAAACAAGCGCCTTCCAATGTACTGGTCTGCACAGGATTTGTCTAAGACACCGGATGCGCCTCAGACAGCAGATGCAGTGGAGCAGAAGTTTCCGTCTGCGGAGGAGCAGGAAAAGGATTCGGGGTCCATTTTACAGTATTATAAGAACGCCATCGAGTTGCGCAGAAGCAATCCGGAAATCGCGAGGGGAAGTATAAGTGTTCCGGACGGAGAGCTTCCGGAAGATACCGGTGTGCTTTTGACAGAATGGGAAGGAAAGGTAAGTGTAATTTTATGTAATAATGCAACGGAATCTGTGGAAATAGACTTGCAGCAAGCCCTTCCGGAAGGTTATAATTATACTCTAAAGGGCAGTTTAAACGTTGGAGACCAGCAGGAAAAGCTGGAGAATAACAAGCTGGAATTGCCCGCCTATGGAATTGTGATCCTGAAACAAAGCGGGGTGGATTAAAGAATGAGACGAAAACGCTGGCTGGCTGCTATTTTGGCGGCAGGGACAGCCTGTACAGCACTTTTTGGATGCGGCAGCAGACAGATCGTAGGCACTGAGATGGCACGGCCAGGAGAATCCTCGGAGAAAGAGTTGCAGGCATGGGAGGAGGCAAAAAACACGCCTTACGGAAAATATCCGGAGCTGATCACCTATACCCTCGGAAAGATGACCGGCGGCAATCGTTCCAATATGCCGGAACGGGACACCTATGAAGATAACGTTTATACGAGATATCTCCGGGAGTGCTTAAATATCCAGAACAAGGATGTATTCGAGGCAATGGAGGATCAGTATACGGTAAACGTTGATATGGCGATCGCATCGGGAGAGCTTCCGGATGTCATGGTCATAGAAGATCGGGAGACTCTGATCCGGCTTGCCGAGGGGGGAATGATTGCTGATCTGAGCGAGGCATTGGAAAACTGCGCCAGCGACGGGATAAAGGCAATGTATGACAGCTACGAAGTGTCTGCGCTGGATTCAGCGATGATCGACGGAAGGCTGATGGCGCTTCCGGAGCCGAGTTTTGTAGACGGTCCGAATCTGCTGTGGCTGCGCAGGGACTGGATGGACGAGCTGGGACTTGAAGTTGAGAAAGAAGCTGCTCCAGAGACTGAGGAATAAGAAAAGAAATACAACAAGAGATAA
>OHEL01001269.1_pt1 | contig 11370 bp, 10 predicted proteins | sample 1567251 | NCBI WGS metagenome assembly OHEL01 (sample SAMEA3879601, study PRJEB24766) | human gut metagenome | biome: human-associated habitat; feature: feces | place: USA | collected 1985/1987
TATCAAAATCAACAAATTCCTCAAATAAAGGCTCTACCTTTACCTTAGAAAAATCAATCTTTTCAGACTCAGTTTTTACATTTTTTTCAGGTGCTTCAGAAGCTGTATTATTTACATCATTTTTCTTATTTACACCATCTAAGGACTTCATTGTCGGGAACAGCAATACGTCACGGATTGCCGGTGAATCTGTCAACAGCATAACCAGACGGTCAATTCCATATCCGATTCCACCGGTAGGCGGCATTCCGATTTCCAGTGCATTCAAGAAATCTTCGTCGGTATGGTTTGCTTCCTCATCACCAGCTTCGAATGCGGCATCCTGTGCTGCGAAACGCTCACGCTGGTCAATCGGGTCATTTAACTCGGAATATGCATTACACATTTCCCATGTATTGATAAATAATTCAAAACGTTCTACCTTGGTTGGGTCAGACGGTTTCTTCTTGGTAAGCGGAGAAATTGCTACCGGATGATCCATGATAAAGGTCGGCTGAATCAGTTCTTTCTCACAGAATTCTTCGAAGAAGAGGTTGATGATATCACCCTTGGTATGACGCTCTTCGAATTCAATGTGATGTTCTCTTGCCAGCGCCTTTGCAGCTTCATCATCTGCTACGGTATCAAAATCGATGCCGGCATATTTCTTGATGGCATCGTTCATGGTCAGACGCTCAAAAGGCTTTCCAAGGTCGATTTCAATGCCATTGTAAGTAATCTTTGTAGTGCCGCATACTTTTTCTGCAAGATAACGGAACATGCTCTCGGTAAGTTCCATCATGCCTTCATAATCAGTGTATGCCTGGTATAACTCCATCAATGTAAATTCCGGATTGTGGCGGGTATCAACACCTTCGTTACGGAATACCCGTCCGATTTCGTAAACACGCTCCAAGCCACCAACAATCAGTCTCTTTAAGTATAACTCAAGAGAAATACGGAGCTTTACATCTTCATTTAATGCATTGTAATGTGTTTCAAACGGTCTTGCGGCTGCTCCACCTGCATTGGAAACCAGCATAGGAGTCTCAACTTCCATGAAGTCACGTCCAGCTAAGAAATTACGGATTTCCTTGATAATCTGGGAACGTTTGATGAAAGTCTGCTTGGATTCCTGATTCATGATAAGGTCTACATAACGCTGACGATATCTGGTATCGGTATCAGTAAGTCCGTGGAACTTCTCCGGTAAAATCTGTAAGCTCTTGGATAATAAAGTTACCTCAGATGCATGGATAGAGATTTCTCCGGTCTTGGTCTTAAATACTTTTCCTTTGATTCCTAAAATATCTCCGATATCATATTTCTTGAAATCTTTATAAGAATCTTCTCCGATTTCGTCTCTTGCGACATATGCCTGGATGCTTCCCTTTAAATCCTGTACATTACAGAAAGAAGCTTTTCCCATCACACGTTTGAACATCATACGACCTGCGATAGATACCTCTTTTCCCTCAAAAGCATCAAAGTCGTCTTTGATATCTGTGCTGTGGTTTGTTACATCATATTTGGTTATCTGGAACGGATCTTTTCCATTTTCCTGAAGTTCTTTTAACTTATCACGGCGCACCTTGATTAACTGGTTAATATCCTGTTCCTGTACGTTCTTCTGTTCCGCCATCTTTGTTCTCCTAATCTATTAGTTTGATCTGTGGATTCCTAATACTTTATATTTTAAGTTACCCATCTGGGTCTCAACTTCTACTACGTCACCAACGCCGGCACCGATTAATGCTTTACCAACCGGAGACTCGTTGGAAATCTTTCCCTTTAAGCTGTTTGCCTCTGTAGAACCAACAATTTTATATTCCAGTTCCTCATCGAATTCCATATCAAGGATTTTTACCTGACATCCGATGTTAATCTTGTCTAAATCAACTTCTTCTTCTACTACGACTTCTGCATTCTTTAAGATTTTCTCGATCTGTTCGATTCTTGCTTCGATATCACGCTGCTCATCTTTTGCTGCATCATACTCAGCGTTCTCAGATAAGTCTCCCTGCTCTCTTGCTTCTTTAATCTTCTGTGCAACTTCTTTTCTTCTGACCACTTTCAGATTCTGTAACTCGTCTTCCAGTTTCTGTAAACCCTGATAGGTCAAAATGTTTTTCTTATCCATGCTTATTAGCCCTTCCTTTTATAGATTTTCTATTCTGCATAAAATTCTCGCTCTAATCGATCTGAAACCGCTTCACAGCCTGTAAAACCGGTTCCCTTAACAATCATAATATTATACCCAATAGGTACTTCAATGTCAAGATTTGCCCGCTGATACCAGTTCCTTTTATAAATGGAAATATAGATACTTTTTTCCGATAGAAATTCTTCCCGGATTCTTCCGTCAGCTTCAAAATCCAGTATCAGTCTGCCCTCTTCCTGGCCGGTTCCCTTTTGCATTGCCTTTTTCTTCTTCTCAAGCACTTCTACAATCAGTCCCAGTTCCTCATAGAGATACTCTATTTCCCCTTGGTGATGTTCTGACTGGCCGGTGCAAAGCGTATATGCATTAAGTCCCGGATAAAGCTGCCGGAGCATATACTGTTCTTCCTCCTGTCTTAGATATGCGCCATCTTCCGTATCGATGACGAAAAGCCGCATGTCCCGGTAGAAAATGCCTTTCTGCTCTAATACTGCTTCGATTATTTTCCGAAAAAATGCATTGCAGGGAAAATAAATTTCTTTTTCAATCAGGTCATCCTGATGGCTATTCCTGTTTTCTGATTGCAGATTGCTTTTATTCCTGCGTAAAAGACTTTTTAATTTTTTCCACCATTTCATGCTTCATTATATGATGCAAAGGTTTCTAATAATTCCTCCAGCTGTTCGTAAGTCTCCACTTCATTGAGCAGGCTTCGAAGCCTGGATGCATGCTTGTAGCCGCCGGTGTACCAGGCTGCGTGCTTACGCATTTCCCGCATTCCGGTAAATTCGCCCTTAAAGGCAATCTGCATCTTTGCATGACGCAGCACCATATCCACCATTTCTTTGGCGGATGGCTTCGGCAGTTCTTCCCCCGTTTCTAAGAAATGGTTAATCTGTGCAAATATCCATGGATTTCCCTGTGCTCCCCTTGCTATCATCAGCCCGTCACAGCCGGTTTCCTGCTGCATCCGATATGCATCCTGCGGTGTAAAAATATCACCGTTTCCGATGACCGGAATCTTTACTGCTTCTTTCACTTTCCGGATAATCTCCCAGTCCGCTTTGCCGGAATAATACTGTTCCCTGGTCCGTCCATGCACCGCAATGGCAGCTGCCCCGGACTCTTCCGCAATATGTGCCATCTCTACTGCATTGACATGGGCTTCATCAAAGCCCTTTCTGATTTTTACCGTCAGAGGCTTCTTTATGGCTTTCGCTGTCTTTTCGATGATTTCACCTGCCAGAATCGGATTTTTCATCAGTGCAGAGCCGTCACCATTATTGACTACCTTTGGCACCGGACATCCCATATTGATGTCAAGAATATCAAACGGTCGATGTTCGATACGCTTTGCCATCTCGCTCATAATTTCCGGGTCGGAGCCAAAAAGCTGCAGGGAAACCGGATGTTCCCGCTCATCAATGGCAAGCAGGCTCTCGGTGTTCTTATTATTATAATAAATGCCTTTAGCACTGACCATTTCCATGCAGATAAGTCCTGCTCCCTGCTCTTTGCAAAGTACACGAAATGGCAGGTCTGTTACCCCTGCCATTGGTGCTAATATCAAATTATTATCAAGTGTTACATTTCCTATTGTCAGTTTCATCGTTTCTGTTTTGCGTAAATAAGACGCATTCCTTCTAATGTCAGTGTCGGATTGTAGTACTGAATATATTTTGTCTCATTTGCGATGATTTTACCCAGTCCGCCGGTTGCAACTACTTTTACATCCTTAAGTCCGGATTCTTTTATCATATTTTTTACGATATATTCTGTCTGTCCAATCTGTCCGAATATCAGTCCTGCCTGCATACTGCTGATAGTTTCTCTTGCAAGGATGGTAGACGGTTTCTTAATCTCGATTTCCGGAAGCTTCGCCGCATCTTCCCAGAGTGCCTTTGCAGAAATGCGGATTCCCGGTGAAGTTACTCCTGCGAAGAAATCTCCATTTCCATTGATGAAGTCATAGGTGGTTGCTGTACCATAGTCAATTACTACAACCGGTCCGCCATAAAGCTCATATGCACCTACAGCGTCTACAATACGGTCTGCGCCAATCTGTGCCGGATTCTCGGATGTGATACGGATTCCTGTCTTCACGCCCGGCTCCACCACCATTGGCTGAATCCCAAAATATTTAATCATTCCACTGCAGAGGGAGTGCATCACATTTGGTACTACCGATGAAATGATGGCATCTTTGATTTCATTATGGGAAATCTCGTTATGCTCTAACAAATCAATGATTGTAATACCGTATTCATCAGAAGTTCTCTGCATTTTTGTTGTCATACGAAATGTTGTAACTAATTTTTCCTTATCAAACACCCCGATGGTAATGTTGGTATTTCCTACGTCAATTGCCAGTAACATATTAGTCCTCCTTATCCTCTGTGAATTCTTCTCCCAGGAAAAATACACGGTAATACATTTCAAGCGATTCAAAGAGCTCTGTCTTTTCCCGCTGCATCTGTTTGATTTTTAACACACTGCCGATTTCATCATAAAAGAAATCTCCATCCTCACATTCCGTCCGGAAATTAAGATTTCCCTCTTTGTCAAATATAAGCTGCAGTGTTCCTCCGATATCCTCTGTATACAGTACACAAAGAATATTCAAATCCTCTTTGATTCCCTCCGGAAGTCCGTTAAACAACGGATTCAGATAGAATTTCTTGGTATAAGCGCTGGAACCGCATAAAACGATTTCTTCCTGCTCCATATATTCATACTCCTTTTTTTATTTATGCCTTTTTTATATCTGGTAAATGTGGCTTTTCCTGTCTATCCTATAAACATCTATCTCTATGCATATCTATACATATCCATAAATCCCGCGGACAGATACTTCCCCGGAAGACACCAGTTTTCTTGCTTCCCAGGTATCCACGATTAATTCGCCCCGGTCGGTAATGCCCTGTGCCACTCCATCAAATGGCTCTTTCGGGTCTAACACTCTTACCTTCTGCCCTTTATTGGCAAGGCTTGCATCGTATTCCTTCCGCAGATCCCGTAAATCCTGATATGCCATAAACCGGTCATAATAATGCTCGAATTCTTCCCAGACAGCTTCTATTAATGCTGCACGGTTTACCCGTTTTCCACTTTGTAACAGAAGTGAGGTGGCATTCTGCGCAATTTCTTCCGGGAAACTTTCATTATTCACATTGATACCAATGCCTACCACAATATGGTTTACATAATCCATCTGTGCACTCATTTCCGTCAGGATTCCTACTACCTTCTTACCATTGATGACAATATCATTTGGCCACTTTATCTTTGCTTCCATACCGGTGCAGCGGGTAATGCCCTTTGCCACCGCCATAGCTGCCACCAGTGTCAGCATGGATGCATTGGAAGGATTCAGCTCCGGTTTTAAAATCAGTGTCATAAAGATTCCGGTTCCCGGCAGGGAACTCCAGCCTCTTCCACGTCTTCCTTTTCCGGCATCCTGCTGGTCTGCCACCACAAGGGTTCCATGCTCTGCACCCTCTTCTGCAAGACGGCTGGCTCTTACATTAGTAGAATCTGTTTCATCATAATAATAGATTTTTTTCCCAATCCAATCTGTTTTACGGATACTGCTCAATTCATTTTCGCTTAAGATATCCGGTGTGCCTACAATCCGGTAGCCCCGGTTCTGCACCGCTTCAATTTCATAGCCATCCTTTTTCAACTGATTGATTGCCTTCCACACTGCGGTTCTTGATACACCAAAGCGTTCACAAAGCTCCTGTCCGGAAACATAACCTTCCGCTTCCCGCAGTGCTGCAAGTATTTTTGCTTTCATAGGTTCTTATTCTCCTAAAGTTGCAAGCATAACTGCCTTAATCGTATGCATACGATTCTCTGCTTCATCAAATACGATGGATTTCCCACTTTCGAATACTTCATCGGTTACTTCCAGCTCGGAGTATCCGAATTTCTCATAGACATCCTGTCCAATCTTAGTCTTAAGGTCATGGAATGCCGGGAGACAATGCATAAACAATGCCTGCTCTCCTGCGTTATCCATCAGCTTCTTATTTACCTGATATGGCATCAGGTCTGTAATACGCTCTTTCCATACCTCTTCCGGCTCACCCATGGATACCCACACATCAGTATAGACAATGTCTGCACCCCTGGTTCCTTCCATGGCATCCTCTGTTAAGGTAATGGTTCCGCCTGTGCGGGATGCCACATCTTCACAATATGTAACCAGCTTTGGATCCGGGAAATACTTCTTATTAGTACAAGCCACAAAATGCATTCCCAGTTTTGCACAGGTTACCATCAGGGAATTTCCCATATTATAACGGGCATCTCCCATATATGCCAGCTTTACGCCCTTTAATCTGCCAAGATGCTCGCGGATGGTTAACATATCTGCTAACATCTGGGTCGGATGAAATTCATTGGTCAGTCCGTTCCATACCGGAACGCCTGCATATTTTGCCAGTTCTTCTACGATATCCTGCCCATAGCCACGATATTCGATTCCGTCAAACATACGTCCCAAAACTCTTGCGGTATCCGGAATGCTCTCTTTCTTTCCAATCTGGGAGCCTGACGGGTCAAGGTAAGTTACGTGCATGCCAAGGTCATGGGCTGCCACTTCAAATGAGCAGCGGGTTCTGGTACTGGTTTTTTCAAAAATCAGGGCAATGTTTTTGCCAATCAGGCTGTCATGCAGAATACCCTGTTTCTTCTTTGCTTTCAGGTCTGCTGCCAGATCTATCATATAGAGGATTTCTTCTGGTTCAAAATCCATCAATTTTAAGAAATTACGTCCTTTTAAATTCATTGCTTTTTCCTCTTTTCTTCTTACTCTTTGATACAAAACGGGCTGTCCTACATAGATGTGGCAGCCCGATTTCATTTTAGGTTTATGGTTTCCTTTTTAATTATTTATCTCCGGCAACCTCTGTAATTGATTTTACCAGTCCTGCAACGCCCTGTATCTCAGATGGAATGATAATCTTTGTTGCCTTTCCGTCCGCAGCCTTTGCAAAAGCTTCCAGGCTCTTAAGCTGTAATACAGCATCGTCCGGTGCTGCTTCTTTCAAGAAACGAAGTCCGTCTGCATTTGCCTGCTGAATCTTTAAGATTGCTTCTGCCTGACCTTCTGCTTCTTTTACGGTTGCTTCCTTCTGTGCCTCTGCACGTAAAATTGCGGCAGTCTTCTCTGCCTCTGCATCTAAGATTGCTGATTCTTTCTTACCTTCTGCTACAAGAATCGTAGATTTCTTCTCACCTTCTGCACGAAGAATTGCTTCACGTCTTTCACGCTCTGCCTTCATCTGTTTCTCCATAGCATCCTGAATTGCCTTTGGTGGGATGATATTCTTTAACTCTACACGGTTTACCTTGATTCCCCATGGGTCTGTTGCCACATCCAGGGAAGCTCTCATCTTGGTATTGATGGTCTCTCTTGAAGTAAGGGTCTCATCTAATTCCAGATCACCGATGATATTACGAAGTGTGGTTGCTGTCAGATTTTCGATTGCCATAATCGGATTTTCAACACCGTAAGCAAATAACTTCGGGTCTGTAATCTGGAAATATACAACGGTGTCAATCTGCATGGTTACATTATCTTTGGTAATTACCGGCTGTGGTGGGAAATCAACCACCTGCTCTTTTAAAAGAACTCTCTTTGCGATACGGTCAATAAACGGTGCTTTAAAATGAAGACCTACGCCCCAGGTTGCAAGATATCCGCCCAAACGCTCTACAACAACTGCATTTGCCTGCGGTACAATCTTGATACAGGATACAATAATTACCAGTACTAGTATTACTAAAATGATAAGTGCTATTAATCCTTCCATTTTTACCCTCCAAAACTTATATTTTGAATAACTATTCACATATTACTATACTTTTTCCAAGATTACAACAGGGTGCCAAAAACTTCTTTTGACACCCTGACTTTATACTCTCTTATATTTTCTTACATTTTCCTAGAAAAATACATGGTTTCCGATGACTACTCCTGCCTGACCGGAACTTGCGCGGCGGAAGCTTAATGCACCACCGGTATTATCTACACCGGATAATGCTTCCTGTGCTGCCTGTAAACAGCTTCCGCTGACACCGCTTGAAATAACAGATGCAACTTTTCCGTTTCCTGCTGGTGTAAACTGACCGCTCTGGTAAATTACATCATAAAGGCTGGATGGATATGCACCACTTCTCAGACGGTTCATAACAACTGCTCCGACTGCCAGCTGGCCTTCATAACACTCACTGCCTGCTTCGCACTGGATTAATGCAGCAAGAAGTGTTACTTCATCACAGTTTGCTGCTACAGATGCATTCTGTGTTACCATGGTTGTTGTAGTCTGTGCAGCTTTCTTTGCTGCCTCTTCTGCAGCCTTCTCTTCCAATGCAGCTCTTTCTTCTTCCATGGAAACTGCTGATGCTACATTTAAGGATACGGTTACATAATCTGCAGATACAAATGCAGTGGAATTCTTTAAGCTGACTGCGACCCATCCTTCCGGAGATTCTGTCTGTGTATCAACTACAAGCTTATCTCCTTCTGATGCTGCCTTGATAACAGATGCATCCGGATTTGCTTCACTGCGGACACGAAGACCGCCGGTGGTTACGGTTGCTACGGTGTCACATACGGTCTGTGCATAAGCATATGCTTCCTGACCTGCCACACAATATTCGCTCTTTACATATCCGTCTACAGAACCGGATGTAATATGATACCAGCCATCTAATGTCTCTACGATATCAGCTGCTGCACCTTTATATAATTTTCCAATTACTTCAGACTCTCCATCTGCGGAGCTTCTTATATATAAGAAATCATCCACATCTGCCATAAGCTTACTGTTCCATGCCTGCTGCTCCTCACTGAGCTGAGGCTCTTCTTCCTGTGCTTCTGCAACAACCACTACATCTGCACGTTCAATGGATGCCTGCTCGGTTGCCGCGTCTCCCAATGATGCCAATTCTTCTATAATGCCGGCGGAGCCATCTGCCTGTACATCTGCCACAGCTTTTGTTTCCTGCTGCGGTTCTGGTACATTTTCTACTGATGCTGTCTGCATAACTGCTGTGACTGCGGTTACAACGGTAAGCATCACTGCTATAATTGTGCTCTCAATCACTCTTTTTCTTAAATTCATTTTGACCTCCATAACATATACCCTGTTTTTCTTTTTTAAGGATTATTAACAAGTATATGTCATTTTATTCATTTTTATTACATTTATTACGAATTTGTTACATCACGGATTATAACAAAGTAATTTTTATTTGTCAAGTTTCTGTACTTTTTATCCAATTCATGATATAATTTCCTAATAATAATTACGCAAAATCACAAGAAAAGATTTCGTCTTTTTTCGTAATGGTTATCAAGGAGGATGTATTTTTATGAAGGAACGTAAGCAAAAAGATTCTGCTTTGAAGCAGAATCCAGTAAAGGCTCCAAAGCCTGCGAAAGCGCAGAAAGTGCCTAAGGAAAAGAAGGAGAAAAAGTCCGGACTTCACTCCATGCGCTTTAATGTTGTACTGTTAGTTCTGCTGAGTATTATCATCAGTGTTGCTTCTCTTCTGATTATGATTATACCGGTTGCTGATAATGCAATTTCCACTCTGGCAGAAAGCTATATGCGTGATGTCTGTGATACCTGCGGTTTAAATGTTGATGCTGCCCTGAACCGGAGCGGTAACATTATTTTAAATCAGGCATATCTTGAAACTCTGATCGGTGATGTCCGCATCAATGATCTGGATTCCAGTTACGCCTATGTGGTTGGTTCAGATGGAACCATGATTTATCATCCGGATGAAAGCAAAGTCGGACAACCTGTAGAAAATCCCGCAATTAAACAGGTGGTAGCTGATTTGGAAGCAGGTAAAGAACAGCAGGATGGTATGGCAATCTATGAATTCAGAGGTGCTGAAAAATATGCGGCTTACTATGTTACTTCCAATAAAGCAGCTATTTTGGTCATTACTGCTGACCGTGGAGATATTTTAAGTGCTAAGGATGCAATTTATGCCCGCGCCGGTGGTGCCGCTATTATTATCTTTATTGTACTGGGAATCATTTCTTTCCTTATTGCAAGTAAAATGACCCGTCCGATTGTAGAGATTACCAATGTTATCAAACGTTTCTCTTCCCTGAACTTTGCAGAAAGCCCGACTACTATCCGCATCAGCAAACGTAAGGATGAAACCGGGCAGATGGCAAGAGCTATCGGAGATTTACGTGAAAAGTTAGTTACAATTGTTTCACAGATTAAGTCCCAGAGTGAACTGCTTTACAATGCATCTACTGAACTGGATACCAATGCATCCCACACAACATCAACCGTAGGAAATGTTGAAACCGCAGTAAATGAAATTGCTACCGGAGCTACCAACCAGGCTTCCGAAACCCAGAAAGCTACCGATGATATCGTTAATATGGGTAACATGATTGAACATACCAACAGTCAGGTTGAAAATCTTACAAGCACTGCTAACCTGATGCGTGAATCCAGCGAGGAAGCTGCTGCCACCCTGAAAGAACTGGACAACATCAACCAGCAGGCAATTGCTTCTATTGATGTTATTTATGAACAGACCAATATAACTAATATCTCTGCCCTGAAGATTAAAGAGGCTACAACTTTGATTTCTTCCATCGCAGAAGAAACAAACCTGCTTTCCTTAAATGCTTCTATCGAAGCTGCCCGTGCCGGTGAGGCAGGACGTGGATTTGCCGTTGTTGCATCGCAGATTCAGAAACTGGCTGACCAGTCCAATGAATCTGCAAACCAGATTGACCAGATTATCCATGCTTTGATTGAAGATTCTGAAAAAGCAGTTAAGACCATGGATGAGGTTAAAACTATTATGAACCTGCAGAGCGAAAACGTACATAAGACCGGTCAGGTATTCGAACAGGTTCGTGATGGAATCAGTTCTTCTATCAGTGGCGTAGGCGAGATTGCCACCAGAACAACACAGCTTGATAAAGCCCGTGGAGATGTTGTGGATGTCGTACAGAATCTTACCGCAATTGCCCAGCAGAATGCAGCAAGTACCGAAGAAACTTCCGCTTCCGTTATGGAAGTCAGCAATGTTATGCAGGAAATCATGGAAAATGCAAATCGTCTGAAAGAGATTGCTTCCATCCTGGAAGAAAATATGAATTCATTTACTTTATAATATGCATAAGAATGTGCCTTGGCACATTCTCGCGCCTGCGGTGGTCGCTTGCGACATCTACC